>Ga0272442_10000074_pt1 | contig 149683 bp, 106 predicted proteins | sample SSMForm2O_FD_200262 | JGI IMG/M metagenome (GOLD analysis project Ga0272442, IMG submission 200262) | Marine sediment archaeal communities from Little Sippewissett salt marsh, Falmouth, MA, United States - SSM-Form-2O | ecosystem: Environmental > Aquatic > Marine > Wetlands > Sediment ... | reverse complement strand
TTTCGCAAGCTCTCGGCGTGATATGCTCGATGATGATTTCATTAGTCTCGCCTTCACCGAACCGCAGCCCGTGGTCGGCGATAGAAACACGATATGCATTATAGACGAAATTATATGGATTTCCATAACTTGGAAACACGCCAGGAGACACTACCTTCCATTCGCCGTTAATCGAAATACGCCCGACAGAACCCGCGCCGATGATGTAGAGAACGAGGCGATTATAACCGGAGACCTCCGGCAAATAAGATGATGGGAATGTGTGGAAATAATGAACGGCATCGGCAAAAAACTCGCGGCGGTAATTTACGCCGAGTATTTCGCGCATGCCCTCGGTGCCGTCGCAAGACTCGTCTGCACGGACAAAAAACGCCTGATGCGAATTATCTCCGATATGCCCTTTCGCTCCGAATGTATATGTAACGGGGCGCGAATAAACGATTGGGCATCGGTAACACGATGGGTCGTAATTGCGGAAGAGCAAATCCCGCAGTTGCATATCGCGCACGCTCTCGCCGTGAGCATACTGCGCTTCGATAATTCTCGCTTCGATATGGTCGTGTTCGAGCAATGCGATTAAATGGCCGACCGTTCCGAGTATATCTCCGGCATAAGATGGCAGATATTGCGCTCGTGCGGCATTGTTGTAATCTCGTGTCTTGCCGTCATCGAACGGGACTTCTTGCCATGGGACTTCATCCCAGTAGCTGATATAGCCGGAGTATGTTTCATTTGGTCCAGCCCATCCATCCCAGAGCTATTTGCTTTTCGCGAACCATCGCGCATCGAGCGAGAGAAATGGTTTCCTTCTCAGAGCCATTAAATGTGGCTTTGCCATTTTGATTTCTCCTTTTTTCATTTTGTTTGTTCATACTTTGAAATAATGTTTTTAGTTGATTTTCGAAATTACTAAATGCCCAATGCTAAATGATAGATGAATTTCTCTGTGTTCTCTGTGGCTTCTCTTTGTTTTTCATATTCAGGAAGGATGCTATCTCAGTCTATCTCATTTAAAAATGCAATAGTTTTGCAAATAAAATAAACCTACCCAACAAATAATTGAATACATTTTATGTTTTGTCAATAAAAACCTGTTTTCTTTTTCTGACATTCCTTGACATAATCGTTTTTGGGTGCAATATTCAATTTTATGAAAATCATGCTGACAATATTTTTAGCGGTGGTAGTTTTTGCCCAAACAGGAACAGAATCTATCGATGTGCAGGTTCCCGATTCGGTAGATGCACTCACCGATTCGACCGAAACTGTCGATGATGTCCTGCCCGAGGTTGCAACTCCGGCAAATATTTTTGAAATCAATTCCACCCGGAGCGATTTTGCTCCTTATATCACCACAGACGGTAGAACTATTTACATATCGTCTTCACGAGAGGGCGGACTTGGCGGCGAAGATTTGTATATATCAACATTTTCTATGGGTTACTGGGAAGAACCTGTAAGCTTGGGTAAGCCGGTGAATACAAGATATAATGAGGGAGCGATGTGCATCTCGCCGGATGGCGATGATTTATTCATAACGGTCTGCGGACGTCCGGATTCCTATGGCGGATGCGACATTTATGTCTGTTCCCGCAAAGGCGACTCATGGAGCGAACCGAGAAATATTGGCAAAAAAGCTAACTCGACATGGTGGGACGGTCATCAATGCCTTTCCGCTTCCGGGGACACACTATATTTCGCATCCGATAAATTCGGGGGGTTCGGCGGTCTGGATATATACTATACTTACAGAACGAAGGACGGCTGGAGCAAACCGAAAAATATCGGCTACCCAATAAACAACGCCCGCGACCAGACATCGCCGTTTCTTCATATCGATGGCAGGACATTATACTTTTCCTCCGCTGGTCATGGCGGACTTGGTGGACTCGATGTTTTTGTATCGAGGTTCGATACAATCCAGATAAAATGGACAAAACCTTTGAATATCGGCCCACCCGTGAATACATCCGGCAACGACTATTTTTTCTCTGTTCCCGGCGCTGGAGACTACATATATTTTGCATCCGACCGCCCCGGTGGAAAGGGTGGATTCGATATCTATTCTTATCCACTCGAGGAATGGCAGCGCCCACAGATTGTCGCGACACTTGTGGGGCAGGTTGTCGACGGCGCAACCGGTATGCCGCCGCAATCGGAGGATGGCGAACCACTTGTCGCGACAGTTATTATCGAGCGCCTTTCCGATGGTTCGGTTGTGCAAACTCTCAAAACCGACACGCTGACGGGGCAATTCTTTGTTGTTCTCAGGGCGGGAGAAATTTTTGGAATATCTGTTACCGCTCCGGGATATGCTTTCGCATCGGAAAATTATGAAGTGAAAACTCAGGAGGGTTACAACGAACTGCGGCACACATTCAAAATCCGTCGTATCGAGGTTGGTTCAATCGTGGGTCTTATGAATATTTTCTTCGATTTTGGGAAATCGGATTTGCGGACGGAATCCGAACCGGAGTTGGAGCGTCTCGCCCAGCTTATGAGGGAGTATCCCGATATGAAAATCGAGGTTCAGGGATATGCCGATTCGGTGGGTAATCCTCAATTCAATATGTATCTTTCGCGCATGAGAGCCAAAGCTGTCAGGGATTGGCTGGTTGAGCATGGAATCGATTCTACAAGGGCGACATATATCGGTTATGGTGAGGAGATTCAAGGTGAAACCGAGGATGAATTGCAGATGAGCAGACGCGTTCAGTTCAAAATAACCAAACTTGGTTCGGGCATTCCCTTACCGAAACCGCAATCTGTCGATACAACGAGTAAAGTTAAACCTAAAGAATCGAAAGATACTCGGGAAAATCAAGCTCAACCGGAACATGGAGATACTATACTGGATGTCCAACCGGAAAGCGAACCGGAATCTGGAGATGAAAACTATGAAGGAAATTCCGGTAGCAAGTTTAAAATCGACCTTTCCGATACTACAATAAGTTTCGATGACTATATCGAATTAGTAAAAGAAATCGACCTCGATGTTCTTGCGGAATCTCTATTTGCGATGTATATTATCGACGGACAAGATTTCAAACTCGGCGAGATAGAAAAGCGTCCGGTTGCAGTTAAGACAACAGCACTCGGCTATCCCCAGAGAGCTAAAAGAGATGGCATCGAAGGTGTTGTGCTTGTCGATTTTGTTCTGGATACGCTTGGGCAGGTTACTGTTGGAAGTGCGAAAATTGTTAGAGCAATTCCACCGGGGATATTTAATGCTGTTGCTATCGAGGCGATTTATCATTGGAGATATACTCCAGCAATGTCGAATGGGCAGAAAATAGAAACAAAATGGCTTCAGTCGTTGATTTTTAGAATTCAGAATTAAGGATTCAGAATAAATTTCAGGACACATGAAAACTAAAAAAGGAGAAAATCGATGGAAAAGTATTTGAAACCGGCTTTGATTTCCGGCGTAATAGGTGGACTTTTATCCGCTATTCCCATCCTGAATCTACCCAATTGCTGCTGTCTTTGGGTGATTCTTCCGGTTATATGGGCATGTTTTATGTATAGGAAGGAATATGGTTTCGTGGATATTGGACCCGGCGCTGCTCTTGGTGCTATTACGGGCGCTATCATTGGAATTATTGGTGGATTCCTCGGTATTATTATGATGGCAATTTTCGGGACTATGTATATGGCATTTATTATGAATATGATACAGAGTTTTAATGTACCTGCCGAAAGCCTACAGAGAATGCAACTTATGGGCTCGAGCGTATTATCTTCGATTGCTGGAATTTTTATTTATACTGCAATCGGTGCGCTGGTCGGCTTGATAATGGGAGCTATATGGAAGCAAAAACCTCATGATATTATCGACACCACAGAAGTTCCACCTACGATATAAAAACCACAGAAAAATATAAATTAAGGGGTATCTAATGGCTGAATCTTCGAGTGGATTTTTCAAATCGACACTTTTAGCTGGAATAATCACCGGGTTACTTTCCGCAATACCGGTGATTTCCGGATTCAATTGCTGCTGTCTGTGGTTTTTACTCGGGGGATTCTGGGCATCGTATCTTTTGTGGCACTGCAATCACTCGATTACGATTGGTAGAGGAATCGGAGCGGGAGTTGCTGCCGGAGTTTATGCCGCATTTGTTTATTCGGTTCTTAATACTATTGCAATGCAATTCACATCTGATAATACAATAGCCGAAATGGAACAGATATTCGAACAAACCGGCAGCGAAATGCCATCGGAGATAGTTGACCTTGCAATTGGATTCATAAGTTCACCATTCATTGCATTTATTGCTTTCCTCATGATAAGTTTAATCGTTTTCCCAATTGCTATGGGTTTGGGCGGCTTGTTCGGTGCGCTTATTTTAAAGAATCGGGGACAGAAAAAGGATAACTGATTTGTGATTGGTGAATTGAATCACCCCCTCTGACGCTTCGCGCCATCACTCCCTCGATTGAGGGTGAAAAATTCGCTTAATGAAGCGAAGCTTAATTCAGCGAATAGAGGGGGTAGCAGCCGACAACGGACAATGGACAAAAGAAACCTGAAACGGGGGATATGGTTTAGGATATAATTCCTGCACCGACCCTCGATACCTGATTTAAGCGCTTTCCAATAGTTTATTACATTTTTCTTCCAATTCTTGAAAAGCTTTTTGCAATCGCTTTCGTTCTTCAATTTCATTCTGAAGAGCTTCATTGATGCGTGCGTTTTTTATTGCAGCGCTGGCAAAAGTAGCGAATGCATCAGCCAGTGCAAGGTCCCATTTAAAGTAACTTATTCCCCGACGGTCGATGCACATCGCACCTATTACCACACCGTCAATAACAAATGGGGAAGCGATGATGCGTTCGTCTTCTACTATCGGTGTGCCCGGTATTTGATAACCGGTTTTGTTTTCAACAGTATCGTTAAAAAGCATTGCCTTCCCTGCTTTTATCGCCTGCCCGGTAAAACTGTTATCAACATCGATAGGAGATTCAAGTATCTTCTCTTCAAATTCGGGTTCGATAGCAACCTTTGGGTTGAGTGTTTTGCCATCCTCAGCAAGGAAATATATTGTGCATCCAGCGGCTTTCAGTATCTCTCGAGCTTTTGTTGCAATACGGGTCAGCACATCTCTAATATCTAGACTCTCGGTCAAATAGCGCGCTGTCTCAAGCAATTGTTGCTGCTGGTGGTTTTTTCGCTCAAGCATACGCTCGGTGAACTCGAGTTTACTTTCAGATGCTTTTAAGCTGGAAATTTGTTCCTGAAGTTCCACTATCTCTTTTCTCAATTGAATTTTTGTTTTAAATCCTTCATCCATTTTATGCTCCTATTAAAATTTATATGTCATGGATAAACAAATATCAGTTACATATCCGTTATATTCGCCCGCCATATTTTTAATAACTTCTTCTTCGAAGTATGGCTCGATAATCTTCTTGCCAAAATATTCAAACTCTCCGGCAATCTCCATATCTATTCTTTTAGTCATCACAGCAAAACCGAATGTGTATGCAATTTTATCATTCATATCGGGTAAAAAGATATTCTGGAATTCTGGCACAGCAGGATACGGTTCAAAGAAAAAACCCGCACGGGCGGCATAATTTGAAAATCTATATTCCACGCCAGCGGAGATTCGAGATTCATTTTCCCACATAAGTTTAATCGACTCGAGAATCGAATCTGTGTTCTCGTCACTTATGAAAACCGTATCGAGTGCCGACCAGCTAGTGTATTCATAATCCAACGAAAGTGTAAGATTGCTAATCGGGTCGTATGCAATACCGGTTCCAAGGGTGTATGGTCGAGGCAGCTCGGCTTTTGAAGAAATATCTCGATATTCTTCTTTCCCCCCCGGAAGATTTATCAGGAAATTATCAAGGTAAAACTTGTAAATAGTGTAGTTATATTTGCCAGTGTATTTGTATGGCATTTCCCATTTGCCGGTCGCACCGATTTTAATGTTATCCAGCGGTTTGATTAGAATCCCGATATTTCCACCAAGTCCATAGCCTGTGAGGCTTGCAGTCTGGAAAATCAAGCCGGTATCGGCTTCCATTCGCGAAAGGTCGGAGGCGGGCATATCGATATCGAGTAACGAATAGGAAGCAAGAAGTCCCAGACCAATTGAGACCATACCAAAATCGTATGAAACAGTGGGCGTGAATGTATATGCGCCGATTTTCGCTTTAAACTCATCACCGGGAAGCTGTTCGGTAACGGTGAGATAAAAGGTGGTTCCGAATGTGTCCAGAGCAACCACATAATCGCTGTCGGCGATTTCGTTTTTTATAAGGTCCCATGTGCTTCCGACACCGAGGAATGTGTAAATACCCATGCCGATTTTGAGTTTGTCTAAGTATTTGGGTGAGAACACAGCAAATCCGTGTCCAAGCTGAAAAACATTTTCTTTCATCTCATTTTCACCGCGGCGGAAAGCATTATTTATTGTAATCAATGTGTCGCTAAAAGTATATGTAACTTTATTATAAACCATCTGTCCAACAACTGTAATCCGTGATGAATTTATTTCTGAGAGACACGCCGGATTCCAGAAAATGGCTGTGGGGTCATTTGCTGCGGCTCGCATCGCTCCGCCCATTGCAGTTCCCCTTGCTCCAATTGCCGGAAGATTCATACCACTTGCATATAATCGAGCAACAAGGCAGATTAGGATTACTATATGAAGTAACCGAATTGGAATTTTACTCCAGGATAAATTCATTTCCATTTAAACAATTGTTAAAATTGATTTTTACTAATTGTGATTATAAATATTAAAACTTTGCTTATCAATGAGTTTTTTTTCGATTGCATGTTGAAAATTGACAATTAATAAAGCGATACAGTGCACTTGAGTTTAATCACAATCTGGTGAGTTTCACCGCGATTTTCGCCATACACAAATCTCGGTAGATTGAGCAGAAGCCATAAATTAGTATAATCACCGGGGGGTAACTGGTCTGCACTGGATATGCCCCACATTCCGAGAGTATCGTTTCGAGCATGAGTAAATTCGTCCGGTCGAAGGCAGTCCTCATTCTCAAGTTCATTGAACCAGAGTGTGTCCGGGGTTACTCCAATATCGGTGAAAATTGCCGATAATTTGTATCTATTACATAAAAGTTCATAGTTGTTGCATGTTGCAAGCCATCCACCAATCGCCCATGTGCCGCAGCCATCATATTCAAAGGTATCCTCCACGGCTATCTTCAAACTTATTAAAGCCGGTAGGTCGCCTGTATTTGAAAGCGTTATTCGCGGGCTAATAGCAAACCGGTCATCCATCCAGTGAAGTGAATCGAGAATCCAGATTGTATCGGAAAGTTCAATACCGGCAGTGGGATAGATAACAGGTCCGGGTTCTCCGGGTATCGGGAATGCTGCAATAGTATAACCGTCGGATGCGCGAAATGTAAATATTGCGCCATCGAATGTAGGTAGAAGCCCTGAAAATTCCCTTTTAAAAAATACACCAGATACATAATCCGGTGAAGGTGTCTCAATATCCATTGTAAATATCTCATCGTGTGTCCAATTGCCGTCGAGATTTATATCCAGAAGAAGCACGATTGAATCGGGAGGTATCCCATCACTGTCGGAATACATGATACGAAAAACGAAAACTGTATCTCTTCCTCCTGTGTCGGGGGTGAAAAAGGAAACCGAATCCGGTATTGAGAGCATGGGTGGATAATTAAACAAATCAGGAGCTTTTGGGGAGCCTCTATCGAATGATGAGGGCAGAAAGTTGATCGTAACCGTACTTGCTCTCCATGATGAGGGCAGGGAACCATCCGATGAGGGCGAGACCCGTGTCATCGATGCCCACAGACTATCCCCCGGAATCTTGATACCCGCCGGAGGAATGCTGTAATTCCCCGCAACATCGATGAAATAACCTGTATCCGGCAGGTCGGTTATACCAACAAAAACCATACCATCATATATTGTGAAATCAGATGAAACAATATCCGGCATCACAGCCACAGCCGATGATTCATGCCCGTGAGGAAGCCTTTTAATAAGCATTCGCTGTCCGGTAGGTAAAAAGCCCGAGTTGAGAGTTGTAAAGGCGATTAGTGTGCCGCCGAAACCTGCACGCCATAAAATGATAGGAGTCTGTTCAAAATAAATAGTATCACTTCGAGTCGAAAGCAATTCAAGCCATTCATCCGTGTTACTTCGCGAGGAACCTCCCCAGCAAAGTTCATCGATAAGCAAATCCCGCCTATTAAAATGAACAAATAGAGTTCCAGCCATAGCAAGCGTGTCCTGTCCATCGTTAAGAGTTATTCGCCAGGTATAATAATGCCCCGGCTTAGTAAAAGTATGTGGGAGTATAACCGATGCGGAATCGCCTGAATCAATCCCATATTGGGTTGCGGAATAAATTGGCAATGGCTCGCCAACAGACCACCATATCCCGATTGCTTCAAGCGAATCGGGTATATTATCAACATCGCGGCAATTAAGTACATTGAATATAAGGTCATCCTCATCGAGTGCGAGTTCCGGTGAATCCACACCATCCCACTGTGGCGGGTCATTTTCTTTGTTTGATGCTTTGGGTGTTCCATGTTCTACCGCACCCGGGTCGAAATTCACTGTAAGACATGCGGAATGCCAGCTTGAAGATAAAGTTCCGTCACCCGGAGGTTCATCTCTTTCCATCGACCAGAAGATTCCCCCCGATATGCCGAGATATTCGCCCTCAGGGGGAGCGCCGGAGCCATCATCGGCAATATCGATTAAGGTGTATGTATCATCCGGTCCGGCATAGAGTTTGTATTGCGAATCTGAATTATTCAGAATAAGCTCCGATGAAACGATATCGGGGGATACATTTAGCGCCGATGCCGAAGTGTCGAGCCGGGAAACTAGATAATAGCCGTTTGCGGGCATTGTCCCGGTATTAATAACAAGCATTAATTCATCGTTTCGGTAAATGCTCCAGGATGATGCAGAAAAATTATGCCCGGAACCGGTCATATTTCGTAATTCAAGATATTCATCATAAGGACTATAGGACGAACCCATCCACATCAATTCGTTAATAATGACATCACCGAATGACCAGCCCGAACAGACTGAGGTTGAACAAAGTATAACAATGGCGCTGATAATATGTGTATTTAAATACTTCATCTTGCCAGAACAATCGTGCCTTTGCAAAGTATTTCGCCATTGCGCGCAATCACATAGATATAAATCTCCGGTGGTAGAGGCTTGCCATTATCACCTATGCCATCCCAGCGAGTGGTTGTCCAGGGTAATGCAGGTTCGAACTCGATCTCCCGGACAAGAATCCCATCGATAGTCATGATTGTGATCTTTGCGCCTTCTTTTGCCATATCCGGGAATTCAAAGTATGCATAGTCGTTAAATCCATCCGTATTCGGTGTGAATGGACTTGGGTGAGCATCGCATGGAGTATTTGGCGCCGGTAGGAACCGGAATTCGGTAATCGCACAATTAGGTTCGCAATAGAGCGCATTATCGCAAACCAAAATATTGACATGAAGGGTTTCGCCGGGTGTCCCAAGTGCTTCAAGCGATAGCGAAGGAGCTTCCGGATCAAGTTCAATCGTGTCCTCTTCAACAACTGCAAATACCGATTGAACGCCGGATAATGCATCGGTTATATAGAATCGAGCTATTTCGTAGCCGGTAATAACACCTTCTGCGGGTGAGATAAGTTCGATTTCCGGTGGTGATGTATCGACAATGAACATAACCGAGCCTGTATCACCGGGATTGTCAAGTATATCCTCGCAGTATATAAGGGCTACCCTCACAGTCTCTCCGTCAGACCAGCTCGATGAGGGCGCAATGAGGGCGGTATCTCCATTCCATGCAACAGCGAGGGATTCGCTGTTATGGATAAACACGACAGAGGATGAGTCGACACCATCCGAATCGCTAAAAACCGTAATTACCGGACCATCGGCACAAGAGGTGAATTCATTATCCCGTGGTTGGATAAATTCAACCGATGGACCTTCCCCGGGGATTGGAATTATCGGTATGTTATAGAATGTGTCCTCGATATCTGAAGGATTTTCGAAATCGAAATCATTGTCGCAAAGATGAATTTCCACCCACAATGTCTGCCCGAACACCGGGATAAGCAGTCCTTCTATGCCTACTATAAATGTATCTCCCATAAATGTTATTGTTACATCGAGTGTTTCGCCCTCGATAATAGCATAACAGCATGGTCCAAGCTCCGAACTATCGAGAACGAAAATTTCGAGGTTAAAAGAATCGCCCGGTATAAAGCTTTCCGGTGTCCAGCTAAGTAATTCAGGGGGAAGTGTATCATCGTCTTCGGCATAGAAAAACAGAGTTTCATCGGTGCAGTTTGCACCACAGAGAAGTGCGGAATCACATGCATGAAGCACAACGAAAATAGTTTCGTTTTCATGCCAATATAGCAGCAATGAATCTTCGGCGGGTGTCCATGGAGCTCCGCCATTCAACTCATCGGGGTCGAGCATGAGTGTCTCGCCGTCCCAATGGACTGCAGAATCGAGTGTTAAGAACCTATCACTTCTTGGAGTAATGACTGTGAACTCGATTGAATCGGTATCCAGCCCGGCAATAATATCGGAAACTGTAAGTTCGATAGGTGCAAGTGAATCGGATGAGGGCGACGACGGCTCGATGAGGGCAACTGAAGGCGGCTCGGTATCGACAACGAAAAACCAGTCTGTATCGAATACAAGATTATAGTAAATATCGCAGCCTAATGGCGAAAAGTGAACGGTATCGCCGTTTGTGAATATTCCCGGAAGATTGAATCGAACCGTATCGCCGGAAACATCGAGTCCTGGGGGAGATAGCGCCTGGACGAGACGCAAAGTATCGCCAATTATAAGACCGAGCGAATCGGTAAGAATATCATAAGGTCCATCGACAACGAAAACTATACTGCCATCATCGCATGAAATCGCTGCACCATAATCCGGTTGAAGCAATGTTGCAGCAGGTCTATCTCCCGATGGCAATATTGTCAGTGTAACACATTCATCGAGCAAATGCTGTGCGCAGAAATCCGGCTGGTCTTCGACAGCAATACAAATAGTTGTATCGCCTATCTCAAACTCGACACCTGCAGCGGCAAAATCGATAAATACGGTATCGCCGGCGACACTGACAGCGGGGGAGCTTGTATCCCAACTCGATGTGCCGGTCGAAATGGCAAGGCTTTCAAAATTCACACCGCTGACAGTATCCGAAATGAGAAACCATACAACCGGCGATGTTTCGTCTGTCGATATCGGTTCCCATTCTGAAATAGAAGGCGGAGAGAGGTCATAAATAAACCATCCGGGAATCGGTATCGAAAGGGGATTGTCGAGGCCATCCGCAGCGGACACAAGCACAAAGCTTATTGTATCGCCGTCGATTGTTGGAGTGAGGGCAAAGTGCAAGGTATCGGCTAAAAACGTGAGGGCGGTGGAATCGATTGTATATGTTATGCCATCGACAATAAGTTCGATTGTAGATTCATTGACACCGTCATCATCGATTATCGTGATTATTATCGAAGTATCCTCACACGATATTATTGAATTCATAGCCGGGAAAACAAGCGTGGCGACAGGTCCCTCGAAATTTACCGAGAATTGCCAGCAATATGGCGCCATTATGTTGGGGTCGCAAATATCGGGTGAGTCGGTAGCAGTAATACATATATCGACCGTATCCATCGAAGTGAAAGCCAGCCCGGCAGCGACACAGTCTATCCTCAGTGTATCGCCGACAAAGGATACACCTGTCGAATCGATTGTGAATATATCGCCATTTATCACAATCAAAATGCTGGGGGCATCGACTCCCGCAATGGAATCTATCAACACGAGAGAAATTACCGGCGATGGTGTTGGGATTTCCTCACCATCCGCGGGCGAGGGCGAGAATGCAACGGGAGGGTCGAGGTCGATTACATACCAAAATGATGTATCGGCATGAAATAGCAGACCGGTAGAGTCATAAGCGCCGATTATATCAACCTGCACAGTATCACCGCTTGAGTATGGCAATGCCGGATTGTAATAAACTGTGTCCCCGCCTGTTTCGATATCTATCATTGAAAGGGTGTCGTCGTTCACAGTAATCGCAATGTCATCAAGTCCGGTGGGAACGGGCAGAGCGGTAAAAAAGCCCTGGTCATCGCATGAACTTATATCCCCAAAAAGGGGTGTGAAGATGTAAAATGGAGGTAGAACATCCCAATTGCATACCGAGTCGAGAATGTTTGTTCCACAGAGTTCAGCACGGTCACTAGCAGAAATGCAGATTTCAAAAGTATCGCTGAAGCTGAAATATGGGTCTTCCGAGAGAATATCAACTCTCAAAATACTGTCCATTGGCAAGTAAGTAAAATCTGGATAAAGTGTACCTGAAGCTGTAGTCACCACTACTTCGATTGACTCTGTATCTATACCTGCCGGGAAATCATATAACTCGAAATCCATATATCCAGATAATGGCGGATATGGCATTCCTAAATTCGGTATCATTATGTCGATAACGAACCAGAATTCGAGAGGAACAGCCATCGTGTTGCCAAATATATCGTCTGCTGTCAGGCTAACCCTCACGGTATCGCCATGAGCCCAAGCAATGGAGGGTGAATATCTCAATGTATCGCCAGCATAGATTCCTGAAACGGGAATACCGTCAATTTCGAGTGATATAGACGGTTCATCGACACCGATATCCGAATGTAAATAAATAACAAGTTCCTGCTCACTCTCATCGCAGGAGATAATTTGCCCAGATGTGGGAGAGATTGCATAAGCCAATGGACCTTCAGCTGTTATGCTGAAATTCCAACATACAGTATCGACATTTGGACCACAATATGCCGGCTGGTCGTTTGCAGTAACACAGACAGTAACCATACCACCGAGCGCTGGAAGAAGTGATTCTGGAACCGCTGCCCTCATACCATCCCAGATAAGTCCGTTTATGAGGGTGAATGTATCAATACCGCCCTCAATCCAGAGGGCGATACTACTGTCATTCACTCCGCTGCCCTCATCTATGATATCGATTGAGATTCCTCCCGCTAAATCCGGCACGAATGAATCTTCCTCCGGGTCGGGTGATGTGAATCCCGGTGGTGCAATATCGATGATAAAACTCCATGAAAGCGGCGAGGCAAGGTCATTCCCGGCTGTATCTATTGCCGATATAAGTGCACAGCTAATAGTCTCACCATCGCTCCATGGGGCAGGTGGAACGAAAGCCAATGTGTCATTTGTATATGTAAGCTCAAAATCACCTGTGTCGAATGTATCGGAATCTACAACGAATAATATCGTGCCCTCATCGACGCCATCATCATCTTCGATTGTGAGGGCGATGTTTTGCTCACCCTCATCGCAGGCATAATAAGAACCGGGAACAGGCTCGATAATTTCGGCAAGAGGTCCGGCGAGATTCATAATGAAAACGATACATGTTTCAGGCAGTGCATTGGGAGCGCAAAGGTCGGGTGAATCGAATGCGCTGATACAAGCAGTAACAGTTTCGCCATCGGCAAACTCGATGCCAAGAAATTCGCAATCCACAATAGCTGCGATGCCGTCCCATACTAAGGTTACAGGTGAACCGTTCAGTGTTACGGTAATCGAGTCCGGGTTCACTCCCGAGATGTCATCATCGAGATACAGCCTTATTGTTGGTGAAGGATTGCCTATTTCGGAACTGTCGGCAGGAATCGAGCCTGTGAAAACAGGTGGCAGTAAATCTATCACAAACCATGTCGAACTTGTGATAACGGCGTTATTGCCGGCAATATCCGATGCGGAAATGAGTGTTGCCCTCACGGTATCGCCATGAATGAGGGCGCCGGGTGCAAGAATGAGGGTGTCATCGGAGTAAGTCAATCTTGAATCGTCGATATCGATTGTGTCGCCCTCATAATCGACAAGAATTGTGCTCAAATCGACAGAGAAAATATCTGTGAGAATCCATACTATCGACTGGTCGCTGCAGGCGGAGATTGCACCCGATGCAGGATAAAGCAGCGCTCCATCGGGTGGAGTGTGGTCAACATAATACTGAAAGCACTCATTCAATTCATTGGGTGGACACCAATTAACAAAATCCAGCGCGGTGATACAAATATCAACAGTATCGCCATCGGCAAAACCGAGACCGGAAATGTCGAGGTCGATATGGTCGCCGACACGGGAGAAAACCAAAGCGGAGCCGTTCACTGTTATCTCTATTGATTCGGTATCGACACCGGCAGTTGCATCGATAATATCACATTGCCATGAATCTCCGATAAAAGCGCTGTCGGGTGGATCGAGCGCCGATATCTCCGGCGGCGATGTATCAAAGGTTATTTCCCAATGAGGATGACTCGATGATACATTGCCTAGAGTGTCCGCTGTTTCTACAACAAATATTTCAATTGTTTCGCCGTCGGCGAATGGGAACGCTGGAATAAATGCAATAGTAGAATCATCTAGAATAGCGACCGGCGCAGAAATGGCTTCATATATCGAACCATCCACGGATATTCTCGTGGATGTCCATTCAACGCCGTTGTTATCGCGCAGTCGAATAATGATGCTGTCTTCGTCGCATGATGATATTGCATTATCGGGTGGCGAAAGTAGAATAGCGGAAGGTCCGCCCTCATCGACTACAAAATTCCAGCAGAATGGCTCGGCAATATTTTTTCCACAGCCGAAAGCTTCGTCAAAAACGCTATCGATGCAAATAGTAATCGTTTCTCCGGCGGCAAGATATATCCCGAGTGCGGCAAGGTCTGTGGAAAGATGCAAGCCGTCCCAGTCCATCTCACCGAGAACAGCGTAGATTGTATCGGTATCGTTGATAAATAATCTTGCCCAATATGGATAGACATCGGTTGCATTATCGGTAATCTCGACCGAAATAACCGGTGTAGTTGTCGGGCATAAGCCGTCATCCGGCGGAACGGGATTAGCGATAACCGGAGCGGTTGTATCGAATCCAACCCACCAGGTCAACGGACCGGTGGAATTGCCGATTGCATCATCGACAGTGGTTATCTCGACAGGGAACATGATGCCCTCGATGAAATCGGTATCGGGGTCGAATGTGAGATATGTTCCCGAAAGTGAGAACAACGGCGATGAAAGCTCGATTGGTGTCCCGTTTATGTTTGCAATTAGCGATGCGCTATCCACTCCCGCGGCATCCCATATTGTCCAGACAATTGATGAATCGAAACAGCTAACATAAATTGATTCCGGCGGGAACATCAAATTGACAGCCGGTCCGCGATAATCGAAGTAATAATCGAAACAGAAAGGCTCCATAACATTCGGATCGCACAGGTCGGGATTGTCGGAGGTGTTTTGAATACAGATTGTCATTGTGTCGCCATCGATGGGGGTAATGCCGAGTCCCGAAAGCGAAAAATGAAGCGTATCCCCGTCATAGGTCATATCGCCCCCGGGATAGCTATACATATATGCTCCTATCCTAACTCTAATTGTCAAATCGTTCACCCCGGAAACATCGTCGGTTAAAGCCACTGCAATTATTGTGTCCCCGACAGAGAAATCCGTGCCATCGGGTGGATTTACTCCTGTAACATAAGGCGGCGAGAAATCTGTGGTAAAAGACCATGCAATAGGAATGTCCGGGCTTGCCAGTCCGGTTATGTCCGATACGGTAATCAATTCCACCGGAATTGAAACGCCATCGCTCCAATCTGTGGAAGGCATAAACCGCAAGGTGTCATCGTGAAATGCAAGCTCCATATCGGCAGTAGTATAAACGGTGCCATCGACAGAAAGCTGTATCGAACTATCGTCGATTCCATTGTCATCCAGCAATTCGATTAAAATGGGCTGGTCGGGGCAGGCGGTTATATCACCGTCTTCAGGCTCAACTATTTCAATCATCGGTCCCTGTGAAGATACGATAAAAAACCAGCAAGTATCGCTCATCGCATTGGGTGGGCAATAATCGGGATTATCCGATGCACGAACGCAAATATCAACTGTATCGCCATCGGTGAATATAATGTCGCAGTCCGTGAGAGTTAACGTTGCTGTCGAGCCGTCCCAATCCATGCAGCCATCGGCAAGAGTGAGAGCAGCACCTGTTACATTTATTGTTATCGAGGAATCCCGAACGCTACTGCCATCATCGGAAAGACCAACAGTGATAACGACCTCGGTGTCCGAAACAACTTCCCCCGGCGCAGGCGAGCCGGATGTGAGATAGGGCGGCGTGTAATCCGTGAAGAACGAAAATACGAGCGAATCACCGGCAAGAGGATTCCCCGCGCCATCGGTTACACCCCAGAGAGTAACATTTATCTCGTCCTCCGGTAATGCAGCGGGAGGATAGAATTGTAAAAGCGTATCGCCGATATATGAAAGATTTGTGTCCGAAAGCATGAAGTCGTTACCCTCGATGCGAAGATGAATCGAACCGTTATTGACAGAGTAATCATCGATAAGGAGAATCAATATATTCTGGTCGTTGCATGATGTGTAACTATCCGGGTCGGGTTGAATTACCGAGGCTGTGGGTCCCGCAAGGTCGAATGAATATGTATAACATACGCTGTCGGCGGTATTGGGTCCGCAATATTCGGGCAAAACAAGGTCGTCCACCCGATAGCAAACATCGATAGTATCGCCGGAATTGAAAGATAGTCCGGCGCCGGTGAAGTCTATTGTAATAATACCTGTTGCAGATTCATAAGAAATTCCACCGCTTGCGGGAACGCCATCGACAAGGATTTCAATCGAGCTTTCATCCACACCCGAGCCGGTTTCATTTACTTCGGCATGAAGTATGGGAGAACTTACAGAAAGAATTGTTCCTCCCGGTGGATCGGCGGAAACTATTTCCGGTCCGGTAAGGTCGATAATAAATTCCCAAAAATCGCTCGATTCGAGTGGATTACCTGCAACATCAAGCGCAGCGGTAACCTGAACCGGAATAGTATCGCCATCTGTCCAGCCAGCATCCGGTGAAAAGTAGATTGTATCGCCGTTTATCCACATATAGTCGTGTGATATAGAATAACCCACACCATCGACAGATAGCCTGACTGTAGTATCATCGATGCCGAAATTGTCAGTCAAAACGACTATCAATGTTCCGAATTCACATGCGAAGAATGCGCCGTCCGCAGGCCGCTCGAGAGTGGCGGTCGCACCCGATAGGTCGATGAAGTATCGCCAGCAGCTATCGGGCGCAAGCTCATTTGCCCCGCAGTAGAAAGCATTGTCCAGAAGAGAATCGAAGCAAAAAACTATGGTATCGCTATCGCTGTATGGCGAGCCGAAAAGCATTGCCGGGTCTATTTCGAACGGCGGGTCGAGCCAGATTATACCGGGTAACATACCGACAAAGGGTGAACCATCGATTCGGATTTTGAATGTTGTTGGATTCACACCTGAAATCGAATCTATAAACGAAAGAGTAATTATCGGGTCGGGCACATCAAGAAAGCTTTCTGCCGGTGGAGATGTTGAAAGCCATAAAGGTGGTGTCAGGTCAACAGTGAAATTCCAGATATCGCCGCCTGTGGTGGTGTTTCCAAGAGAATCCGTAGCATGAACCACCTGAACCGTAACCTCCTCACCATCGGTGAAAAGCGGGGATGGATTATAAACGGCGGTATCACCCTCCATCGTAATCTCACCCAGCCATGCGGCGAATGTATCTGAATTTACCGCAATTGCTGTGCTTTCCGGGATAACACCCTGAATATCGAATATAAAAATCCTTATTTCCTGGTCTGCACATGATGTATATGCGCCATCGAGTGGAAGCAGCAGGTCGGTAGTCGGTCCGGCGAGGTCGACCCGGAAAAACCAACATGAATCGGGACTGTCACTATTCGGCCCGCAATAACTCGATGAGACATTATCGGAAACGGAAACAAGACATACCTCGACAGTATCGCCATCGCCGAAAGATAATCCCGCAATTCCACAATCGAAAACAACTCTATCCGCCGACCATGTGCATCCCAAATCGCCGACACTGTATTCGGTGCCGTCGATTCTGATGACGATAGATGTCGTATCGACACCTGCGGGTTCATCCTCGAGTCTTATCCTGATAATGGGTGTTGTGCTAGATATTTCTGCATCATGAGCCGGTGAACAAGATATGATTTCCGGCGTCTGTGTATCGATAGCAAAGAACCAGTTTCCCGGCGCGGTAAGACCGTTGCCGAGTGTATCCGACAGAGCGACAAGAACAACATCGATTGTATCACCGTGAGTAAATGGAATCGATGGTGTAAATATCATCGTATCACCATTCCAGGAAATTTGCGGAGATGTATTGTTATAAGAAGCGCTGTTTATTTGCACCTGCAAGGTATTCCGGTCGATGCGGTCGATATCCTGTGTGAAAATTTTTATCACTCCGCTTGAACATGCGGTAATTACTGAATCTTGCGGATAAACCATATCAGCAATTGGACCGGCGAGGTCGGCGATAAAATATATACAGCTATCGCGCCAGTTCGGTCCGCAGAATTGCGAGGGAACGGAATCGCCGACATGCAAACATACAATGACAGTATCGCCATCGGAGAAACCGAGACCTGTGGATGAGATATCGAAACTCAAATCCGAGCCATCCCATGAGAATCCCGTAGGATATGGATAATCGCTCCCTTGAACAGATACAATAGCCGAGTTCGGGTCCACGCCGGCGCCGACATCGATAAGTGTCCAGACAACTGTGAGATATGAAGGACCGAATCTGGTGCCGATTAAGGGCTGTTCATCTGTTATGAACGGCGCCATAAGGTCGATAAAGAAATTCCCGGAAAGAGGTGTGGTCAGTGAATTGCCGATATAATCTTTTGCCTCGCTGAGCGTCCAGTTCACCTCCTGTCCGTTTATCCAGTTTGTAGTTGGTGCAAATGTCAATGTGTCATTTAGATATGTGAAATGGTCCATTGTGTCGTATGTTGTGCCCTCGACTTGCATGGTAATTGTAATCGAATCCACACCGCTCTGGTCCCATAGATGGAACACAATTCCCTGGTCATCACATGCCGAATATCCGCCAACCGGTGGAAGCACAAGCTCCGCTTGCGGACCCCCCTGGTCGATTGTGAACCACCAGCAGAAAGGTGTTGTAAGACAGTTTGGTCCGCATCTATCCGAACGAACCATGTCACATGCACCGGTAAGGCATACATCGACTGTATCGCCATCGTTGAAAGAAACACCAGCTGCGATTGGGGAAAATATTATTCTCGACCCATCCCATGATAACGCGGGATGAGGAAAACTATATGGTGTGCCATCGACCTCGAGGGTGATGGAATTGGGCTCGACGGAGGTTCCGGCATCATCGATTGCAACAGATATTGCCGGAGTCGATGAACCAGCAGTCGAACCTTCCGGTGGAAGCGGATTTGAAGCGCTGGGGGGGGATTTGTCGACAAATATGCTCCAATAGGGGAAAGACATTGTGGTGGCAACATTACCCATTTTATCTTTGGCACGATTGATATGAATCACAACATTGCCCTCTGGTAGATTGCCGATAAAGAGTGCTGTATCGCCATTTGCCGAGGCATTAAAATCATCCGAATATCGAATTTGATAGCTCAAGGGACCTATTCTCAAAGTAACATCCAGCGTATCGATGTCCGACAGATCGGTAAAAACGATTATAATCGAATCGCATGCGGTTGTGTCTCCTTCATTTGGGAAAACAAGCTCCGCTCTCGGACCCAGGCAATCCCGGGTGAAACTCCAGCATTGGTCAACATCTAGTGTGTCGAACCAGTGTGGTCCGCAAACATCTTCATCATCTCCAACTTTAACGCCGACGCTATCGACTACTTTTCGAAGGCAGACCTCGATTACTTCTTCATCATCGAACGATGAAAAATAACTCCATGGAATATAAAATATAGAATCGCTATAAATAAAATTGGGATCGAGTGATGGCTGCCAGCAATAGCCGTTGGAGCGCAGGGGGGAACAGCTGTAATTATTTGCATTTACACACATGCAAAGCCCGTCATGTGGAATACCCGAGGTTGAATCCAGAACCTTAATCGCAATACTATCGACACTACATATTGTCGTTCCGGGTGGAGGGTATCTGGTTTCCGGTAGAAAAAACGGGAAATCGAAGTCCATATAAAATTCCCAATTAAGCGGAGCGCCTTGAAGGGGTTGACCGCTGGTATCGTTTGCGGATTCGAGGACAACCGGAACAGTTTCCCCATTGACAAACGGCGCCGCGGGTGTCCAGACAAGTATAGAATCATCGACCCATGCCAATTGAATATGAGACCAGGGATATAAAATGCCTTTAACACGCAACTGGATACTCGATGTATCAACCTTATCGAAATCATCTTTAATGACAATACTAATTGCCTGGGTTGTGCATCCCGCCCAGCTTTCATGAACAGGTATCCTCATCATTCCTGTAGGTCCGGGGGGGAGTGCATAAACAATAGCTGCTATAAAGAAAAAAACTGTTATTTGGCGCATATTACCTCCAGTATAAATATCTTACAAATATAGAATCCTTATCTATCCAAGTCAAGTTCTCTTATGTTAATATTTATATAATACAGGGATTTTTCACAAAATGCTTCTGATATTGATTCATCCGGAGAAATAAATTATTATAGCATTAGGAATATTTTTACATTAGCCTATTTTCTAATCTAACTATGAGCGAAGTGAAAATAAATGTGAATTATGTTAGGAATTGAATTCCATAAGTGAAATAATAGCAATGGAGGTACACATGCGCAGGATGTGTTTAATGTTGGTTTTTCTTCTTATTCAGGGACTCACGGTTCCGGCTTTTTGTGATGTTCCGCAAACAATGATGTATCAGGGCAAGCTGACAAACGATGCCGGCGTCGCTTACAATGGCAATTTCGACCTGACATTCCGTATCTACACCGACCCGACCGGCGGAACTATGCTCTGGGACGAAGCACATCCCGGTGTCATTATCGAAAAGGGATTGTTCGCGCTAATCCTTGGCGATACCAGTCCGCTCGACCTTCCATTCGACACGCAATACTGGCTCGAAATCCAGGTTAACACGGATATTACCGCTCCCCGTATGAGGTTCACAACCAATCCATACGCATTTCGCGCTGCGATTGCCGATAGCTGTGCCGGTACCGGCGGCGCCGGCGATGATTGGGGCGCGCAGGTAGTCGAACATAATGCTTCACTCACAGGTGAGGGAACAGTTGCTATTCCGCTCAAAATCGCAACGGACGGTGTCGAAACGAATCATATACTGGATGGAGTCGTAACACCGGAAAAAATCAATATCTCCGGCGGTACCGATGACCAGATACTGAAAATCGTGAGTGGCACATTACAATGGGCAAGCGATGTCGGTGGTGGCGCCGGCGATGATTGGGGCGCGCAGGTAGTCGAACATAATCCCACGCTCGATGGCGAAGGAACAGCTATAGCTCCGCTAATAATCGCTCAGCAAGGTGCATCTGATGGGGAGGTGCTCAAATAGGACAGCGGCTCCGGTAGGTGGATTCCTGCTAATGATGAAACCGGCTCAGGCGGAAATTCTCCATGGGTCTTTGTAATCAATGATGGAGCGGACACTACAGTTTTTCTGGATGGGCAATGGGGACTTGGCAGAATGGGCAATGCGCTAATCAGCAATGCCGGCTCGACTCATGTCAACCTTGGCGTGAGTTGTACGACCGGCACTGTTGGATTCGACCACAAGTATTGCACAGTAGGTGGCGGATATAGAAACAGAGCAAGAGGACCAAATTCTGTAATCGCCGGTGGTTTGCGCAATGTCGCCAGCGGTTGGGAATCGGCAATATGCGGCGGAGACTCGAATGTAGCTATTGGGAATTACACATTTATTGGTGGTGGCAATAACTGTATAGCCGAGAGCACATTTGCAACAGTCGGGGGAGGTCAGGACAGCAGGGCGCTCAATGTTTATGCCACAGTCGGTGGCGGCGGTGGCTGCGAGGCAAGCGGTTGGGTTGCGACTGTCGCTGGCGGATATGGTTGTAAAGCAACAGGTATGGTTAGCACAATAGCAGGAGGTTATTTCAACGAGGCAACCGATTCATTCACATTCGTTGGTGGTGGCGCTCATAATATGGCTCGAGGTGCATACTCCGTAATTGCTGGCGGCGGAAGTATGGACATTGCCGACTCAAATGCCGCACTCGGTGATTATGCAGTTATAGGTGGTGGATGGGCAAACATAGCCAGTGGAGAACGTGCTACGATTTGCGGTGGTGTGGGTAATGAAGCAAGCGGATATAATTCTTCGATAGCCGGAGGAAGCGTTAACATTGCAAGTGGTATTCTTTCCTTTGTCGGTGGAGGTAGTAATAATTTCGCGGATAGTTGTTGGGCTACGGTCGGAGGAGGTTTTTTCAATACTGCGGACAGTGCTTATACAACGATAGCCGGTGGAAGTAATAACAAAGCGTATGGGTCTTATTCTACTGTCGGTGGAGGATGGGCAAATTATGCAAACGGTGAATACGCCTTTATCGGTGGTGGATTTGATAACAATACAAGTAATATCAGCTCGACCATTGCCGGTGGTAACAATAATATCACCAGTGGTCGAGTTGGAACGATAGGCGGTGGATACGGCAACACGGCAAGCGGCGACCACGCCACAATCGCCGGCGGATGGAGTAATATAGCTTCAGATACTTGCGCTACTATCAGCGGAGGTAGATATAATAGAGCAAGCGGCAAATACTCTGTTATTGCAGGTGGCGGAGGAGGTTCTCTTGCCGATTCAAATGCCGCTTTGGGTGATTATTCTACCGTTCCAGGTGGTCGCAGGAATATAGCATCCGGGAACTATAGCCTTGCCTGTGGATATAAGGCACTTGCATTGGACACAAGCACATTCGTCTGGTCGGATGGAATCGGCACCGGTGATTCTTCATATTGGGACTGCACATTCAATATTTTTTCAACCAATGGAACTCGCATTCAATCAAGTAATAGCACCTATGGTTTGTTTGTCGATAACATCAATGGTGGAGGAGATGGTATCCAGGTTTGGGCTGATGTTTCAGCCGGCACAAATTAGGGAGCGTTATATGCATGCAACTATGGCACAAGTCCGACAATATATGCTACTACTTCAGGAGGACTAGGCACCGCTGGATACTTCAATGGTAATGTCGATGTCATCGGCACACTCTCAAAGGGCGGCGGCTCGTTCAAAATAGACCATCCACTCGAACCGGCAGACAAGTATCTATATCACTCATTCGTCGAAAGCCCGGATATGAAGAATATTTACGATGGTGTAGTTAAACTCGATTCCCACGGTGAAGCACAAGTGCTGTTGCCGGAGTGGTTCGAAGCTCTAAATAAGGATTTCCGATACCAGCTTACATGTATCGGTGGTTTCTCCAGTGTTTATATCGCTGAAGAGATAAGCGATAACAGTTTCACAATCGCCGGCGGCGAACCGGGAATGAAAGTTTCGTGGCAGGTTACCGGCATTCGTCAGGATGTCTGGGCAAATGCGCATCGAGTTCCAATCGAGGTTGAAAAAACAGGTAATGAATATGGCAAATATTTATATCCAAAAGAGCACGGAATGCCGGAATCGATGGGAATGAATTTAAACAAAGAAAAAACAAGATAGTTAAATTGGTCGAAATACCGATTTCACAATAATCTAACTATCAGCATCTGAAAGCTGACTACTGAATCACATAATCCTGATATTCCTGATTATCTTTGCGCCTAGCCTTTCGTTTAAGCGGGCAATTAATGCTTCACGGATGTTAATAATTTCCGTTCTCCATACCGGATTTTCAACTTCGAGCCAAAGTTCGCATGTATCGGGATCGAATCTTGTCGGCTGCACATGTGCGGCAATTTTCTCCCCGACCATACTACTCCAATCGAGAAACAAGCGATTTCCCTGAACCTGTTCCCACAAACCAACTTCTTGCAGGATATTTTTCAAAAGCCCGCCAATTTGTTTAGGATTGTTCAATTTCCCTCCGCAATTTTCCCGGTTCTGAAAAAACAAATTTTTTGCAGTTTTCAATATCATCGAGATGAGAAGGATGTGGAGTCGCAACAATCGTCTGTCCGATAACGGGCAGCAGTTCAAGCGCCGTGCCTGCACGGTTCGGGTCGAGTTCCGCGAGTGCATCATCGAGGAGTAATGTTGGGACGCGCCCGACCCGTTCCGAGAGAAGTTTTGCCGCACCGAGATATAGCCCGAGCGAAATCATCCTTGCCTGACCCCATGAGGCAAAATATTTTGCCGCAAGTTCACCGATACAAATATTCAGGTCGTCGCGATGAGGACCAACGGTAGTCTGGAAAAACTTCCTATCGCGACTGCGATGACCGGCAAGCTTCTCCATAAAAATCTGTGCCAGATTATCGACAGCGGGATTATCCGCAATAGCGCTTATGTATTCAAGATTTAGTTCCCCCGTATTTTCACCTGTAAGTGTCGAGAATATCTCCGATGCGATAGGAGTGAGCTCCTCGATAAATTTAAGCCTTCCCCGGATGACATTTGCACCGTGTTCGGCAACTTTCTCGTCGATAGTCTCGATAAGAATCATTCCGCCTGCGATCTCATTGCGTGCAACCTGGCGAAGTGAAGCGTTTCTCTGTTGAACCGACCTATTGTAATTATATAATTCTTGCGTATAAATCGGGTCGAACTGGCAGATATGTTCATCGAGTAATTTGCGCCTTTGTGATGGCGCTCCGGAGACAATCTGAACCTCCTGCGGACCCACATAGGTTCCGGGAAATCTCCCGAGTAATTCCGATATTCGCATAAGTTTCTTGCCATTAAACAGTATATTCCTTGTGCCCCCGGACAGATAAATAACTTGCACGACATCGTTTTGCATGTTTTTACCATCGATACGGCAAAACTCCTCGCCGAATCGAACATAGGTATGTCCCTTCCCGCGGAACGACCTGCCAAATCCGCAAAGATATGCGGCTTCAAGCAAATTGCTTTTGCCCATGCCGTTATCCCCGAGGATAATATTTAATCCCGGCGAAAGCTGCAACTGCGCTTTGTCAAAATTGCGAAAATTTGTGAGAGATAACTCGATTATCATTTTTCTAACCGTAGCAATTGTTTCAATCAACTTTAAACTACATTTACAGATTGTGCAACAGGAAAATCGTTTGATTATATAATAAACAAATATTGCCTTTAAACTATTTTCCATTAAATTGGTAATAATTGCTTTGTCAATACTACGAAAAAACAGGAGGTTCACCAATGAGTGAAATGAAATATCGTTTGGTAACACGCAGTGATTTCGATGGATTGGTCTGCGCAGTTCTTTTAAAAGAACTCGACATGATAGACAACATCAAATTTGTACATCCAAAGGATATGCAGGATGGTGTAATCGACATAACAGGCGATGACATCACGACCAATCTGCCTTATGTCGAGGATGTCCATCTCGCGTTCGACCATCACTTGAGCGAAACAATCCGCATCCGTGGGCACCGGGATAATCATATTATAAACCCGGATGCTCCTTCAGCCGCACGGGTGCTCTACGAGTATTATGGAGGGGAAACAAAGTTCCCTGATATTTCAACCGATATGCTTGAAGCGGTTGACAAGGGTGATTCAGCACAATTTACATCCGAGGAAATTCTTCATCCCGATAGTTGGGTTCTGCTGGATTACATCATGGATCCGCGAACCGGGCTGGGACGGTTCAGAGATTTCCGCATTTCAAACTATAACCTAATGATGGATTTAATCGAATACTGCAAGAATCATACTATTGACGAAATCATGCACTTGCCCGATGTCAAAGAGAGAATCGACCTGTTCTTTGAGCTCGAGAATAAATTCAAAGAGCAGATAAAGCGATGCTCCACAGTTCACAAAAACCTGGTTGTTCTCGATTTGAGAGACGAGGAAATTATTTACCCCGGAAATCGCTTTATGATATACGCTCTCTTTCCGCAATGTAACATCTCTATCCATGTTCTATGGGGCTTGAAAAAGCGTAACACAGTGTTTGCAGTAGGCAAATCGATAACCGACAGGTCATCCAGAACCAATATTGGTGAACTAATGCTCGAATACGGCGGTGGAGGGCATCTCAAAGCCGGAACATGTCAGATTGATAATAACAGGATGAAAGAAGTATTGGCGGAATTGATAGAGAAAATAAATGCCGATGGCTAATCGAGTAGAGAGTTTAGAGTTCAGAGGTGAGAAAACTATACGAGATTTTCATAAAAGAGGTGGTAATGAAAATTGCTATTGTCTTCTTTTTTATAGTCGCCGTAATTCTCAAAAACATTCCAATTTATGCCACTCCTGTGGTTGTTTCCGGTGGACCGGAGAATGATTATGAATCATGGATTATCAGATTAAATGACAGCCGCTTGATGCTCATTTTCTGCCGAAATCCCGATTGGGAATCCGGCGACCTTTATGCTACTTTTTCATCGGATGAGGGGGATTCATGGTCTGCACCGCAAGCTATTATTTCGGAACCGGGAGACCAGGCGACACTGAGCTTTGCACAATTGCCCGGCGATACTTTGAGATTATGGTATGCATCGAATGAAAGCGGGAATTATAGGATATATTCCGCATATTCGCTCGATGGTCTTGCCTGGATTCAGGAAGGAGCGCTCGAACTGGGCTGGGAGTTATCGGATATGTATTACGACCCGACAGTCGTACTCGAAACCGACAACTCGCTTACTATGAGCTATGTCGTTTCCGGTGGCGGCGGTTATATAGCGCACTGCCCGTATAGCGGCTCGTGGGATACGGACAGGACATTGGTTGCGCCATCCGGTTTCAGAACGAGAGTCATGAAACATGATGACGGAACATATCTTTACACATATCACAGGCAGACCGGCGGTTCTTACGAATATGATGTGTTCATCCGAACCTCGAACGACCGAGTGGACTGGGCTGAACCTGTCCGGTTGACTACAAATCTCAACTCCCACGATTCATTTCCAAATCAAATGTCCGATGGAGCATTTATGGTGTATTATGCCAAATATGAAGCGCCTGCATATAATATATACCGGCGCCGCTCGGGAAATGCAGTCGATTGGGAGGACGAGGAACAAATTACTTGCGATTCGACAAACAATACGCAGCCGCATTTCTTTGTTGAATCGGGACAGATATATCTCGTTTGGGCTCATGCGGTAGATTTCCCTTACGACCACGATGTATATTTTGAGAAAAGTTTGGATATGACGCAAACTGAAGAGCATGTTCCTATCCCACAAATATTCAGCATTTCCGTTTATCCGAATCCATTCAATTCAGCAGTCAGGTGTCAGATTTCAGGTGTCGTGGGACAAGAAATAGGGATTGAGATATACGATTTGCGGGGGGATGTTGTCGCAACCCCCTTTAACATGGAAGCACAACAGGGAATTGCCAAAGGCAAGGAAAGATATGCAATGAAAAGCACCCACTGGTGCCCCGATGAATCAATATCCTCAGGAATATATCTGGTCAGAGCGACTGCGGGAGAAAAGACAACGATAAAAAAAGTAGTGTTTTTAAGATAGTATCAACCGATTTGGCATAAATAATGTTATTTGTTTTTAAAATAGCATGTACGGACATAACAAAGAGAGACATGTCATACATCCCGGTATTTTGCGCATAAACCATCCTCTTCACTATTGGAAAGAGTTGCCATAATCATAGCTTACAAGGATACAGCCGCTTCGTGTGAGATATACACGAACCGCCTCCAGCGATAAATCCGGTTTTTGCGTAGGCACCTCCGAGACATGTTCACTACCCGTTGCGGCAGCGATACGGTCATCGGGAGAGCCGATAGGGTTGGTGTTGGTATATGCATAGCAAAATCGTGTGCTGCCTGCGGGTTTATCAAAACCTATCTGCGACCAGCCCCCATTTACCCATTGATTATAGCCCGGTGTTTCATCTGTGGGCCAGCAGCCATTTTCGGAATAATAGGTTTGCGCACCGACCCATAATGCTTTAAGCACAAGCCTCGGTTCTGAAAGCTTGGCTTTTTTCGATGCCGTAAGAAAGCGTGGTATTGCAAGAGCGGCGAGAAGACCGATGATAACAACGACAATCATAAGTTCGATAAGTGTGAAACCGGAATGGCGACTTTTTTTCATTGGAATCCTCCTAACCAAAATTAACATATCTAAATATATTCCAATAAATCTTTTTGTCAAGCTTTCTTCATTTAATATATTTTGAATCCTTAACTGAAAACGAAACCGGGCAAATGACAAATGCTAATTATTACAATCCATAGACCTGTCTCGGTGCGATGTATTCAGGAAATCTGTCCATAAGTGCCAGTCTAACAAGGTAACAAAAATGACAGGCTGTTGCATATTTATTCTTATGCTCGACCTTATATTTTTTTGCTAGCATAGTCGGTCCACCCTCGAGCAAGGGTCCACAAATCGGGTGATTGTCGGCATCGTAGCTTTCAACCAACTCGGAAAGGGGAGTATCCCACATATTTCCCATCGCCAATCCCTGACAGATATGCACATATCCAAATGGGTCGAGGTGAACTCGTTGAGGATTCCTTAATTCTTCTTCGGGACACTCGGTAAATTCATCATACTTTCTTAGCGGAAGACCTTCGAGCAGTTTTTCAACCGCCCTTCCCTTGAGTAGAGCGCCACCTTCTACAACCGGAGTTCCCTTTGATTTGTTTGTTCCCTCGATAATTGTAGGCTGTTCGATACAAATGGAACTTACAGACATCCCAAGTTTTTTTGCTGCTGGTAGAGCTTTCTTCGCCGGATTATTCTTTTCATCCTCATAATGGATTTTATCATCGCTCAGGCTGATACTCGAAACTCCCAGCTCTTGAAGCGGTTTAAGCCAGAATTCGGCATCTTCAATCGAAATTGCCCAATATGTATTAGTAACGACACCCGTTTTAAATCCAAAGCTGTGCGCGAGTTTGATACTTTCGAGCATGAGTGGGTAAAACATGAAAGGCTCGCCGCCTTCAAAATAAACTTGCTCTATTGTCCCGATTTTGAGCAGTTCCTCGAGAACACTTCGTATCTGTTTAAGAGTGAAAGTGCCTTTTGCGTATGGACTGCTATAAACAAAACAATGGTCGCATTCCATAGTGCATGTATAAGTCAACAGAAAATGACATCCGGTTAGCATGATATTCACCATCCCGTTTCAAAATTCCGCAATGAAGTTAATAAATAAGCTTTATAAACAGGTTATTTCTTCTATTAAAAACAATGGAATCAAGCCACAATTATCGATATCAAAAGAACTGTGCCGAAAACAATTAGAGTCGGCACAGCGAGTTTTTTAGTCAGGTCTTTAATCGAAATCCTGAAATATTCGCAGGTTACGACAAGGCACGGATGAATAGGTGAAATTATATATCCAAAAAAGATGCCGATATAAATCAGCGTAAAAACAAACGGTGTAATCGCCTGTGCAGTGGATAGATAAATCGGTATTATTATCGAAATCGGTAGTTGAACTCTTCCTGTTGCAATCCCGAGAGTGAAACCTGCCACAACCGCAAGTATAAGCGGTGGCAGCGGTAGCGCAGCTATTAGTTCACTCGCATCCGATGCCTGGAATACATGGAGATATATAAACATACCGATAATAATAAGAGCGAAATTCCATGGCTTCATTTTTATAATAATCCCTTTGAAATTAAGCTTCTTCCGGCTCAAAGCGATAGAAAGAATAAAAGCGATAGAAACCCCAATCAGGGTTGCCAAATTGCCTATGGAGAAAATCCTCTTCAGTGTAAAATCTATAATCGGGGCGCTTAAAATAACAATTAAAGGCTGAATCAAGCCTTTCAGGGATACTCTTTTAGTATAGACTATTTTCCCTTCAACTTTCCGCAAATAGAACACATAACCCAAAATCAGAGCCAATCCGGCTCCCGGCATTAAATAAATGAGCGCGGTATAAATGTCGAGTTCAGCTATTTTTGTCGCCACAATCAAAGCGGGGCTTAATGGATAAATCAGTATCAACAAATGTCGGAACCAGTTATTTATCGCCGATTTGAGTTTGTCATCGACACCCTCGCCGGCTCTTTCGAGAATTGGAGCCGAGAGCAAAGCACCACCCGGCATCGGCAATAAACCCATTAATGAGGCGGAGAACGCAAGCATGTATCTCTTGCTTATCCGAAGATTATTGACCAGACCGTCTATCTGACCGCTGGCTTTCATAGTGCCGCCAAGAATCGGAATTATCCCCATTGCAAGAGCGAGCAACACAATCGAGATATCGGTCAAAGTATAGATTATCCTACCGAGAAGAATCGCGGGGGACAGTGTAAACAGTCCAAGTAACAAAGCGCCGCTTATTATCGCCAGCGCAAGATTCTTTCTGGACAGGACAATAATCCATGCTAATGAAACGATGAATCCTATCGATGTTAAAATCATAGCCGTTTAATTAAATCAGGATTTTTGAAAAAGCAACCGATTCATTTTTCTGTTCGATTAATGCAGTTCCGTGCCACAGTATTTGCAGAATTTTGCATCGATGTCATTGTTTTTTTTGCCGCAACCAGAGCAAACACGCGTGGACATCTTTTTTTGTGCAACCTGAACGAAATCGTAAGACACAATCCCTGTCGGGACAGCGATTATAGCATAACCGAGTATCATTACGAGAGCCGCCATAAACTGCCCAATCGGAGTTTGTGGCGAGATATCCCCATAACCGACGGTTGTCATTGTTACAATTGCCCAGTATATACTTCGCGGGATACTCGTGAAACCGTTTTCTTCGCCCTCGATAAGATACATAACCGAGCCGATTATCGTAACAACCGTAACGACCGAGATGAGAAACACGACGAGTTTCGGTTTACTTGCTTTCAAAGCTTTTATCAAAACCTGTGACTGTTCGAGGTATTCCGAAAGCTTAAAGATTCTGAATACGCGAATGAGCCGGAGTATTCGGATAACCATCAGAAAGTGAGTGCCGGCAATGACAATGCTTAAATAAGTCGGTAGCACGGCGAGAAGGTCGATAATGCCCCAAAAGCTTTTTGTATATTTCCAGGTTTTTGTTGCGCAATACAGGCGAAAAATGTATTCGATACTGAAAAGAATCGTGAAAATCCATTCGATTATGTTCAGCCAAAAGCCGTATTGTTTCTCGATTGCGCCGATACTATCGAGCATCACAGCTATTACACTGAAGAGAATGCAGATAAGCAGCGCAATGTCGAATGCCTTACCGGATGCAGTGTCGGATTCAAAGATGACATCATACATTCGCTTGCGAAAGCTCGGGTTCATATTTGTATCATTGTGTTTAGTCATTTTAATCTCGGGATTGAATTTGCACTAAAGCTAATACCTCGATTTGAAGAAGCAAGATTTTTTTGAACCGATTTCATCGATTACAGATTACGGAATGCGGAGTGCGGTGCGTCAATCGCCACTCACAAACAGACAACGGACAATCATCGATTCTCTATTCTCGATTCATTTTATTCTTGAATTATTATCCCCGGCATGTTATCATTAAAATTCAACAAGGTTCAAATGGAGAAACGATGAGCGAGACAATCGGTAAATCTATACCGCGCGTGGATGTCCTCGATAAATGCGGCGGTTCTGCCAAGTATGTCGACGATATGAAATTTGATAATATGCTTTATGCAAAAACCCTTCGTTCGACAAGACCGCGTGCGAAAATCCTATCGCTCGAAATACCTGCATTGCCCGATGGATACTATATCATCGATAGGAACGATGTCCCCGGACGAAATCGAGTCAGGATACTCATTTATGACCAGCCGTTCTTCGCGGAGGATGTCGTGAATTATATCGGCGAACCAATCTTGCTCGTTGTCGGTGCGGATAAAGCGAAAATCCTCGACATAATCTCCCAAATCGAGGTTCATTACGAAGACCTCGAGCCTATCCTGTCTATCGAGGATGCCGAAAGCGGAGATAAAGAACCGATTTTCGGCGAGGATAACCGATTTGTCGATTACGAATACAGCAAGGGCGACCCCGACAAAGCTTTTGCCGCTTCCGCAACGATTATCGAAAACGAATATCGCACCGGCTATCAGGAGCAGCTCTATCTCGAACCGCATGGCGTAATCGGTGTTTTCCGGGATGGCAAAGTTACTGTCTATGGCTGTATGCAATGCCCTTTCTATGCGCGGAATGCTGTAATCGAGGGTCTCGGCTGGGATGAAGAGCGCGTGCAAATAATCCAGACAACGACCGGCGGCGCATTCGGCGGCAAGGAGGAATATCCATCGCTTATCTGCGGGCAGGCGGCATTTGCCGCTGTTAAAACAGGTCACCCGGTCAAACTTATTTTTGAGCGAACCGAGGATATCGAAGTTACAACCAAGCGTCATCCCTCGATTGTGAAACACCGCACCGCTTTCGATGCCGCCGGCAATATTCTCGCTATGGATGTCGATATCAAATTTGATGGTGGCGCTTATGCCGGGCTTTCCGATGTCGTTCTGCAGCGCGGGATGTTCTGCGCAGTCGGAGCGTACGATATCCCGAATCTTCGTATCGGTGGAAGAGCCTTTGCAACCAATACCGTTCCATGCGGGGCATTCCGCGGTTTTGGCGCTCCGCAAGCTTTTTTCGCAGTCGAGATGCAGATGCAGAATATCGCCGATAAACTCGGTATCGACCCAATCGATTTTAAACTTCGATATGCCCTGAAAAAGGGCGATACCACAAGCACCGGCGGTATCCTGCGCGATGAAATCAAAATCCCGGAAATCATGCGCACAATCGATGATATGTCGAATTTCAGAGATAAATTCCAAAAATATGAAAACGAGAGTGGAAACATCCGTCATGGTATCGGATTTTCACTGTTCTTTCATGGCTGTGGTTTCACCGGCAACGGCGAGAACATTATCAGCGGCAAGATAACATTGCGGAAATCATCCGATGGCGCTGTCGAGATACTCATCTCGAATACCGAGATGGGACAGGGCGCGCTGACCGCGCTACGAAAGATTGTTGCGAAAACGCTGAATATCCCGATAGAGGATGTGATATATGAAAATCCCGATACGGATAGAGTTCCCGACAGCGGACCGACTGTCGCCTCGCGAACGACTGTGATTGTTGGCGGACTTCTGGAAATAGCCGCTGCAGAGCTCAAAGAGAGATGGCACGAATCCGGTGAAATCGAAATCTCAAAGGTGTATAAGCATCCCGATTATATCACATGGGACCAGAAAAGCCTTCATGGCGATGCGTATCCCACATACTCGTGGGGCGCCAATGTTGTCGAGGTCGAGATTGATACAATCACTTGCGAAATAACTTTGAAAAAGGTTTGGGCGGTTTTCGATGTAGGTATGGCGATAGATGAAAAAATGCTCCGTGGACAAATCGAGGGTGGAATCGCACAGGGACTCGGTTACGGCAATATCGAGGTCATGAACTCGAACGATGGCAAAATCCAGCAGAATAGCATTACCGATTACATGATACCTACCGCCAGCGATTTACCCGAAATCGAGAGCCAATTGATAGATAATCCATATCCTTATGGACCGTTCGGAGCGAAATGTGCAGGGGAACTTACACTTGTAGGCGCGGGTATAGCGTTAGCTTCGGCAGTACAAAATGCACTCGGTTCGCAAATTTACAAAATCCCTGTAAGACCGGAGGACTTGCTCGAGGAGTTCGAGAATGGAAATTAGTTTCACATTAGATGGGAAAGAAATCTTGTTAGACACCAACCCGCTTCGCAGAATCCTCGATGTGCTGCGCGATGATTTCGGTTTAACCGGGATAAAGGAAGGCTGCGGTGAAGGTGAATGCGGGGCTTGCGCTGTTTTGCTCGATGGTAATATCGTTAATTCTTGCATCGTTCCAATTGGATATATACAGGATTGCGAAATCGTTACAATCGAGGGATTCCGTGAGACCGATAGATTCAGGATTATCGCCGAAGCATTTGCCGAAGCCGGCGCTGTTCAATGCGGTTTCTGCACACCGGGAATGATTATCGCAACCGAAGCTTTGCTGAGAAAGAACTCACGACCGACGCGGGATGAAATCAGGCAGCACCTGTCCGGTAACCTTTGTAGATGTACCGGTATGAATATGATAATCGAAGCTGTCGAAATCGCATCGCAAAAAGGCGGTGGATTATGGTGAGAACATTCAGACCGCAAAATCTCACTGAGGCACTCGAGATAAGGAAAAATAAGAAAGCGATTCCATTCGCCGGCGGCACCGACCTGATGGTTGGACATAAGCGCTGGGCGGGAACAATACCCCGATTTGTTTCACCGGTCTTATTCATCGGGCATCTAGATGAACTCAAGGAGATAATAATCGAGGGTAAAGAACTCCATATCGGTTCTGCATGTAATCTCTCGTCTATCCTCGAGTGCGAATACACGCCATTGGTTTTGAAACAATCTATATCGAATATGGCATCACCGGCGATACGAAATGTCGCCACAATGGGCGGGAATATTTGTAATACTTCGCCTGCCGGGGATACACTTCCCGCGCTTTATGCGCTCGATGCCGAACTCATTGTTGCGAACGCAAACCGTGAGCGAAATATTCCAATCGATGAATTCATAACCGGTCCCGGTCAGAACACATTGGAAGATGATGAGATTCTAAAAGAAATTATTATTCCCATCGAACAATTCGATGTTTCATACCACAGGAAAGTCGGAACCCGGAAGGCGACTGCATTGTCAAAGCTTTCTTTCATCGGGCTGGCGAGAATTGACGATAGGAAGATTATCGATATTCGAATAGCATTCGGTGCTGTTGCTCCAACTGTCGTGCGGTCTGAAGCAAATGAAGATTTCATTATTGGGAATAATATGGAAGAATTATCATGGCTTATTCCCGAAATAATTGAAATGTATTCTCCACAAATTTGCCCAATCGATGACCAGCGGTCAACTGCGCAATATAGGAAAGCGGTCTCGCTGAGATTGCTTGAACATTTTCTTCGGGAGGAATTGAAATGAAAACTAATACCTCGAATGAGATATATCAGAGACTTTTAGAATTAAAGCAAAATGGCGGCGAGGGAGTTCTCGCGACAGTTATCGAGAAAGATGGTTCAACACCAGCAGAACCCGGTGCGAAAATGATTGTGTATCCCGATGGCGGACAAATCGGCTCGGTTGGCGGCGGGACACTCGAAGTGATTGCCGCAAAAGATGCGCAAGCGGTTATGAATGATGGTAAATCGACTATTGCAAAATATGATCTTTCCGACGATGGCATAATAGTCGATACAGGACAAACCGGCATGATGTGTGGAGGTTCGGTCTCGATTTTCTATGAGTATATTGCTTCTGCAAAAAGGATTTATCTTTTCGGTGGGGGTCATGTGGGAAAGGCTCTTGTGTATCATCTGAAGAATAGCGCGTTGCATCTAATAGTAATCGACCACAGGGATGGAATAGAGGGAACTATCGATGGCGCAAACAAAGTTGTTATCAAAGACTATCGGGATTTCTTGAAAGACGATAAAATGCAAGAAGACAGCTTTTTTGTCATTATGACCCCATCGCATCGATACGATTACGAGGTTCTCAAAGGTATCTATGAAGCCGATATCAAACCTGCATATATCGGTCTTCTGGCATCGAAAGGGAAATCGCAAAAATTTGTTAAAAAGCTTATCGAAGAATTTTCGGAAAAACCCGACCTGAGCATTCTCTACACACCTGTCGGTCTCGATATCGGAGGTAATTCAATAGATGAGATAGCGATTTCGATTGCAGCGGAAATTCAGGCGATTTCTTATGGCAAAACAGAACAAATGCATTTAAGCCGGGCATAAAAAAGGATGCGGAAACCGCGCACTGTTTCAAAGGTTACTATACATTCATGGAGGATTTTTTATGAACGATATACAACTCGAGCGTCCCGAACATGAAATACCGATAAATCAGGTCGGGGTACGAAACCTTAGCTATCCTATCCGCGTTCTCGATAAGACAAATGAATTTCAAAACACTATCGCCGATGTTACAATGCTTGTAGATTTACCGAAGCAGTATCGCGGAACGCATATGAGCCGTTTTATCGAGATTTTAAACAAATACAAAGGCGAGTTCGCATATAAAGAGGTTCGTCCTCTGCTGGAAGAATTAAAAGTTATTTTCGATGCCCAATGTGCGCATTTGTCCTTGTCTTTTCCGTATTTTATCGAGAAAGCGGCGCCGGTTTCGGGTGCAAAATCCTTTCTCGAATATACGGCTTTTTTCAATTCAACTCTTAATGATGTGTTTCATTTCGAGCTTGGAGTAAAAGTCCCGGTTAGCATACTGTGCCCTTGTTCAAAGGAAATATCGGATTTCGGTGCACACAATCAGCGTGCGGAAATCACCATCGTTATCGAGTTCTCCGATTTTGTCTGGATAGAGGAGCTTGTCGAAATTGCTGAAAGCTCGGCGAGTTCTCCGCTATATACTCTCCTCAAACGCACCGATGAAAAATTTGTAACCGAACACGCTTATGACAACCCATGTTTTGTCGAGGATGTTGTCAGGCGTGTGGCGCAAAAACTACTCGACGATTCACGAATTAAGAAATTTCGAGTCGAGACAATCAGTTTCGAGTCTATTCACAATCACAACGCTTTTGCATTGCTCGAGATGACAAAATAGCGCTCCCATTATGCCATGAAGAATTTTACTTACCAAAAAGCCATCGAGTATCTGAATTCGCTTTACAATTACGAGAGTGATGCAAAGCGTCGGTCAGCGCCTGAATTTCATCTCCAGAGGATTTCACAAGTTATGCAAAAGCTCGGGAATCCGTATATGAAATATCGAGTTGCGCATATCGCCGGGACGAAGGGCAAAGGTTCGGTTGCAGCGATGCTGACATCTATCGCAAAAGCCGCTGGAATAAAAGCCGGGACATACATATCGCCGCATTTGTTCGATTTGCGCGAACGGATTCTAATCGATGGTGAATTTGTCGATGATGATAAGTTCGCTCATGCAGTAGATTCGGTTCGCAAAGTGATGGGCGAAAGACCAAAAGAATATGCTACTTTCTTTGAGGTTCTTACATCGGTTGCATTCTTGCTCTTTGCTCGCGAGAATGTCGAGTTAGCTGTCATCGAGGCGGGTTTGGGCGGGCAGTTCGATGCGACGAACATTGTCGAACCGGAGATTGTAATTCTGACAAAAATAGCGCTCGACCACACCGATAGACTCGGCGAGACAATCGGCGAGATAGCAAGCGATAAAGCTCATATCATTAAGCCAGATTGTATTGCGATGATTGGCGTTCGAAAGCCTGAAGCTCTCGAACCGATTAGCGCAAGAATTAAGCGGGTTGCAGCGAAAGCTTTTTTCGTTGGCAGCGATTTTGTCTGCAAGGTTGTCGAAAAAGACCTGACAGGAACATCGGTGGAAATCAATCTGTCTAACGAAAAATTTCCGGTAAAGCTTCCGCTTATCGGTAGTTTTCAGGGGGATAATGCTGCGATAGCATCTCAAGCGGCATCCGCACTCGGATTTGACAGGAAGGCAATCGTAGAGGGACTTGAGGATGTAAAACTTAGCGGGCGAATGGAACTAATATCGACTGACCCGACAGTCATAGTCGATGGCGCGCATAATCCGGGAGCGGCGCAGACGACTGCGAGAGAAATTGCGGAACTCGAGCTTGCTCCGGCTATATTAATGCTGGGTATCAATCGACCGAAAGATTTCTCGAGGATGCTCTATCACTGGGCGAAAGTCGCAAAGTTCTTTATTTTCACACAATTGGACAGCCCGCGAACTTACGACCCAAAAATGCTTGCGCGCAAAGCCGAAACAAGTTTCGGTATCCGCTCCCTCGTGATAGAAAATCCGGCAAAGGCGCTGAATGAAGCAAAGCGATTGGCGGGAGCTAATGGAACCGTGTTTATCGCAGGTTCGCTGTATATGCTTTCATCTCTGGATTTATAATGATGGCGTCATGCACAATTCACAATTAACAAATCACACAACGACGAGCAATGTTTCGCTCCATTCGGTCCACCAGTTCGCCACCAATCGTCATCGCCTTTGGGATGCGCGCCATGATACCAGTTGAATATTTCGCGCTCACACACGAGCAAGTCCGCGCGACGACGCTCGCGAAGATTGACGGCATCCTGTTTGTCGCCGATAGCTGCGCGATATGCGGTATGCTTGGACTCGAACGCATCCACCGCAACGACCATCGCCGCCATTCGAGTTGCGAGAGCCGCATATTCCGGCGGATTGTTCAGCGAAAGCCAATATGTTTTACAGACCTGCGCGACCGCATCGAGTTCATCCCAATCGGTCGGCACGGGGTCGCCCGCGTGGTCAACAAGAAACATACACAAATCCTGCGACCAGGTTACAAGGTCGTCGCGGGAAAGGTTCTTTGGGTCTCGGCTTTTCGTTGCCATGTCTCTCTCCTTTTTAAATTGTTTTTCAAATTTTTTCTCTTATCCTTGCACCGAAGACTTTCACCCTTGAGCCGAGGATGTTCACCGCCGAGTCCGAGATGTTCACCGTCGGCACTATTTTGTTCAACGCCGAACCTGAGATGTTCACCGTCGGCACTATTTTGTTTAACGCCGAACCTGAGATGTTCAACGCCGAGTCCGAGATGTTCAACGCCGAGTCCAAGATGTTCAACGCCGAACCTGAGATGTTCACCGTCGGCACTATTTTGTTCAACGCCAGGATATTATAACATACCGCCGTAAACCTGTCAATCACCGTTGGGAATTTATAACACACCGCCGTAAACCTGTCAATCACCGTTGGGAATTTATAACATACCGCCGTAAACCTGTCAATCACCGTTGGGAATTTATAACATACCGCCGTAAACCTGTCAATCACCGTTGGGAAAATTAAAGCAATTCTTGAAATCATAACGGATAAAAATTGTTAAAGAACAATGAGTTACAGTAATTTGGGCGCTTTTATCATTTCTGAACCAGTGATGAAACATGTTCACCCCCTAATTTGCCTCGCTGCGCTCTGCAAATTTGTCCCCCTTGTCAAGGGGGACAAATGCCGAGCCTGTCGAGGCATAGGGGGTTCATCCTTTAAGTTCCGGGATTCTGTGTTTTCAGATGGGCGCCATCTCGGAGATGGTGTCCATCTTTGTCCGCATGAGATGGACTCCACTTTCAAAGTGGCGCCCATCTAGCGAGCAAATCGATGCATTGAAATACTTCGCTGAACATAGTGAAACAATGGAGCATACTCCCTTGTTCAAGCTTAAATTCAGCGTGCGGTTTCAACCGCTCGTGAGGAAGCACATGACACACGACACATGAATTTAACACTCGACAGATGGAACATTTTGATTTTTAATATGTCATTTTGCATTTTACACTTTGATTTTTGATTTATTCTGTTGCATTTTCTTTGCAATGGATTATTTCTTTGCCGGATACTCATTTTTGTGATGAACCAATAGTATTAGATCAAAGCTTGAGGAGTTCACAATGATAGATTTTAGAAGCGATACCGTAACAAAACCGACGCCTGAAATGCGTCGTGCAATGGCTGAGGCTGAAGTTGGCGATGATGTTTTCGAGGACGACCCAACTGTGAATGAACTGGAAAGATATACAGCCGAAATTCTCGGCAAGGAAGCTGCATTATATATGGCATCGGGAACAATGTCGAATCAGGTGGCTATTCGAGCGCAAACACAGCCCGGCGATGAAATAATGATTCATGAATTGTCGCATGTATATCTATTTGAAGCGGGCGGACCTGCGGCGTTATCCGGTGTGATGCCGAAACTACTGAACGGTGAAAGGGGAGTATTCACTGTTGAAGAAATCGCAGGGAAACTTCGACCTGAAAATGTGCATTTCTCACCGACAAAGCTCATTGTGCTCGAGAATACAGTCAACCGCGGTGCAGGAAAGATATGGTCTATCGAGCGAATCGCTGAGATTGCGGATTTTGCGCACGAACATGGATTGCTAATGCATCTCGATGGCGCGAGATTATGGAATGCATCGGTGGCGACCGGTATCCCGGAAGCCGAATATGCAAAATATTTCGACAGCGTGAGCGTATGTTTTTCAAAGGGACTCGGCGCTCCGGTTGGCTCAGCGCTGGTGGGCGCAAAAGCTTTAATTAAAAGAGCAAGGCGATTTCGCAAGATGCTTGGCGGCGGGATGCGTCAAGCGGGAATTATCGCCGCAGGTGCGCTATATGCGCTTAAGAATAATCGCTTGCGACTTGCTGAAGACCATGAGAATGCAAAAATTCTGGCAGATGCAATTTCAAAAATGCCTCATATTGAACTCGACCCCGATTCGGTTGAAACAAACCTTATTATTTTCAAAGTCGGTGGTCTTCCGGCGCAGGAACTTGCCGATAGACTTTATGAACGCGGGGTATGGGTTCTTACGACAGCAAAAGATAGTATCCGCGCGGTAACAAATCTTGAGGTCAACCGTGAACAAATATTTGAAGCCATCAAGGTTTTCAATAAAGTTACAGATGAAATCCAAATAACACCGGAGATACTTTGTCCATAGACTTCAAAGCGGATTTAAATCCTCAGCAGTTCGATGGCGTGCAGGCGACCGAGGGTCCTGTTCTTGTGCTTGCCGGCGCGGGTTCTGGTAAAACGCGAATGCTCACATACAAAATCGCCTATCTCGTGCATGAATTCGGGGTTGACCCGTTCACGATACTTGCCGTTACATTCACGAACAAAGCCGCCAATGAGATGAGAGAGCGTGTCGAGTTCCTGTTGGGATGCGATTTATCAAGAGCATGGATGGGCACATTCCATTCTATCTGCGGCAGGATGCTTCGCCGCGATGGCGATGTCATAGGGCTTAAACAGGATTATATCATTTACGATGCCGACGACTCGGTGAACCTGATTAAGGAAGTCGTTCTCGAGTTCGGACTCGACCCAAAGCAGATAGACTGCCGCAAGCTTGCATCCGCAATAAGTAAAATCAAATGCAAGCTCCGCACGCCAAATGATTTTGAGGCATCCGCATCGACACCGGCTGAGAAGACATTAGCTAAAATATATTTTCGCTATGATGAACTTCTGCGCAAAGCGAACGCTGTCGATTTCGACGATATGATTGTGTTAGCGGTGCGAATGCTTATGCGTGATGAGGATGTAAGGCTGAAATATTGCGAGCATTTTCAATACATACTGGTCGATGAATTTCAGGATACGAACGAGTCGCAGTTTGCATTGCTGCGACAACTCACGCAAGCGCATCATAATATCACCGTTGTTGGTGACGACGACCAGTCGATATACTCGTGGCGAGGCGCTCAAGTGCGAAATATACTCGAATTCCCCCATCATTATCCGGGATGCAAGATTATCAAACTCGAGAAGAATTATCGCTCGACCGGACATATTCTCGAGGCTGCATCGGGAGTCATTGCGCAAAATACGATGCGTCACGAGAAACAGCTTTTTACCGATGCACCTTTGGGTAAGAAAGTTTTTCTCGCTCGTTTCTCCGACGACTATGCCGAGGCTGAGTTTGCGGTCGCTCAAATCCGCAAGTTCATGGACAGCGGTATCGCAGCGGGAGATATGGCGGTTCTGTATCGTATCAATGCGCTTTCGCGGGTGTTCGAGCAGAAGCTTATGGAAAACGACATCCCATACATTGTTGTCGGCGGTCTGGGATTTTATGAGCGCGCGGAAATCAAGGATATTCTGGCTTATCTTCGAATCATTATGAATCCCGCCGATGATGTCGCATTCCGACGCATTGTGAATAAACCCCGCCGCGGAATCGGTGCAAGTAGTGTTGCTAAAATAGCGGAAATAGCGAGCGATTCGGATATGTCGTTCTTCGAGATTGTCGCAAGCGGTCTGCCGCTGCCATTGGTAAAGCGCTCGCTCGATGCCGTGCGTAAATTTGTCGAGCTTATACAAACCTATAGCGAGATTATCGATATAAAACCCACTTCCGAAATTATCGAGGATATAATGGATAGAACCAAGTATCTTCAGATGCTTGTCGAGGAGGGCGACCTGAAAGCTCAAACTCGAATCGAGAACCTCGGTCAGCTTGTATCAGCGGCACAGGATTTCGAGAATGATAATCCCGACCCGACTGTGTATAATTTCCTGTCATCGGTAACACTAATGACAGGTGTCGACCGCTGGAAGAAATCCGACGAGACGGTGAATCTTATGACTGTCCATGCTGCGAAAGGACTCGAGTTCAAAGTTATTTTCGCTGTCGGACTGGAGCTTGGGATTTTCCCGCTTGCGCGGGCGCTTATCGAAAATAGCGAACTCGAAGAGGAGCGAAGGTTATTCTATGTCGCGCTCACCCGTTCGCAAAAGCATGCATTCGTAACTTACGCATTACAGCGCGGGCGATTCGGCTCGGTCGAGGAGATGGCGCAATCGCCTTTTTTGCGCGAACTCCCGCAGAAATCGGTTGAATTTATGGATTTCACTCGAGCGGATTCGGTTTCATCGCTCGATAGTTGTAGAAAAATTCCCGAGTATATCGAGCGGCATCGGTCGAGGAAATATGGGTGGGCGGCAAAGGGAGGAGGAACGAAAAACAGTGCGAAATTCGCGAAAGGAATGAAAGTTATACATCCTTTTTTCGGCGATGGTCATATAATCGAGATTCGCGGCTCGGGAGATAGCGCTATAATTACAGTGAATTTCCGCAGTTCGGGCAAGAAAAAGCTGGTGGCGGGTTTTGCGAAGCTGAAAGTTAAGAGTTAAGAGTTGCCCCGCAATGCACAACAGACAAATTAGTATATCACTGCAAATGAACCGCCGAGTTTTATTTCGCCATCGCTTGAAAGACGGTAGTAGTATGTCCCAATCGGTATTGGCGAATCGTTTTCCATAGCATTCCACGATGAGAATTTCCCACTTTTGACAATACTACCTCTTGAATTGTATATCTCGATTCTCCATTCCTCGACATCCTGTGGTATGATGAATCGCAAAACATCGTTCATACCATCGCCGTTGGGTGTAACTACTTCCGTGTTTATATTATATCCTTCAATCTCGATACCCATACCCATGACAAGAAGCAGCAATATCGAATCCAGCGGGTCATTGTTTATAATAGTAATCCATGAATTAAGTGAGTCTTCAGCATGAGGACAATATTGGAACACATAATCACGATTCATAGTTGGTGAAAGCGTATCTGGAAGTTCCGGACGAAGGAAATCCACATCGGGGCGTTCAATTTCAATTTCATAAACCACAAGCTCGGAATTGCCGGTATTATATATTCTTACGAAATCTGTCCCGCATGAATCTATGATAGTTTCTCCGAAATCTATAGCATCGGGGAATATTTCAATATCCGGTTGAGCGGGCTCGTGCGCAATTCCCAAAAACAATATTTTTATCGCGGGATTATCGGGGTCGGTCGAGATTATTTGAAGAGTGTCATAATACGCGCCGGCTGAAGTGAATGAAAATGTTACATAAATCGTATCGATTTCGCCCGGTTCGATTGGCAAAATTGTATCCGGTTCAAAATCGAAACAAACCAAAGCTCTCTGGAGATCGATATCCAATATATCGAGTATCGTATCGCCTGCATTTTCCACGAGGAGCGGTAGTGTTTGCGATGAATCGCCTGATAGAAGCTCAAAAAACAGCGCAGGCGGCGAAACCTCGATAGCCGGTGCAAGTGTTTCCGGTAGTTCCGATTCGATAAAAACATATACCGAATCGTATCCTGTGCATCCGTAAGAATTGATTATCGATAGAATATACCAGCCCGAATTGATTGGAGCGGCATTTTCGATAACCGCAGTGCACTCATAAGTCTCGAAACCTGAAGGTCCTACCCAATGATAGGCAAGCGATGTATCATCGGGAAATCCATGCAAGTGGATTGTATCGTGAATGAATACGGTTTCCTGTTCCGCAACAGCGACTGCAACGGGCGTTGGTAAAACCGTTAATAGAAGCGAAGCGGAATCCGTGCAGCCTGTAGAATCGATGGCAATGACAGTGCAATAGGTTGTTACTTCAGGTTCTGCCATGGGATTTTGCGATGTCGAATCATCGAATAATTCACCCGGTCGCCATAACCATGTGACATCACCGACTGCAAATTCAACAGTTGCCGATATTGAAATGGAATCTCCTTTGCAAATCGTATCATCGCCCGATGCGTGGACAACGAGCGAGCATGGTAGCTGCTCAACTATAACAAATACGCTGTCGGTTTGCGAGAATACACCGCATTCCTGATTATCCGATACAGTAACCGGAATCCAGCACGATTCTGTGGGATAGCCCCATGTGATGGATGAAATTGGGTCGGAAATCGGAATAGCATCTGTCCATGACACCGAGACCGAACCGACGGGAGCGGATATCAAAACAGAGAGAAGCACACTATCGCCGTTCACAATTGCATCCGGCGCCACAAACGCTTCGATACTCATTGTGGTAACCACTGTATCCACTGTAATTGTGAAAGAAATTGAATCCGTGCATAATTCACTATCGGTAAATTTTGCATAATAAGTGATACTATTCTGTGGGAATGTTAATGTAGTATCGTCGAATGGAGCGCTCAAATAGTCCATAGGTGTCCATTCCCATGATACCGGCTCGTGAGAATATTCCGCAGAAACATATAGACTAATTGTATCTCCGTAGCAAATACGAATATCTGTCGATAGCGCAGAAATCGCTCGCGGTACTTGTATCAGAACCGATGCTGTATCGGTGCAATTGCTGTCGTTATAAGCCGTTACGGTGTATAGTATTGTTGTATCGATACCCTCTACAACTGGATTGGGCGATGTAGGGTTATCGAGCCATGTTATTGGAGTCCAATCATAATCCACAGTTCCCAGAGCATGATGAACGGATGTTCCAAGTTCGACTGTTCCTCCACAGCATATTGTAGTTTCGGCAAAAATCGACTCGATACTCAAGCTGCATTCGGGAGATGTCAGAACATCGATAATTACCGAATCCCTGATGGTATAAACACCACATTCCTGCGTGTCGTGAGCGGTGAAATAATAGACTGTGCGGATTAATGGCGATGCCATAGGATTTAGGATAAGAGGATTATCGAGCCACCATTCCGGTTCCCAAAAAAAGCTTACAGAACCGATTGCACCTGTGATTTCTGCACTCAATAGCGCTATTCCACCACCAGGAATGGTTGTGTCCGCTGAAAGGGTGATTCCCATCGCAGTAAGTATTGTATCGACATGAATTGAGATTGTGGTATCGAGTTCACAGCCCCCGGCATCGGTGGCAGTGATAGTATATTCGATTGTTGTATCGGGGAAACACAATGGCGAATCGGATGTTGAATCATCGAGGGAATTTCCCGGTGACCATCGCCACGATATCGGTGTGTTTCCCCAGCTAATCGATACGGGTAAAATCAATGTTTCACCACGACATATTTCAAGTTCCGGCAAATCACCCAAATCCCATTTAGTTACCCGAACTCTTACACTTGCGGTATCTGCACAGCCTGAATCGTCTATCGCGGTAACTGTATATAGTGTTGTAGCTGTCGGTGAAGCTTCGGTTGTCGCCGAGTCGGGTGATGACAATCCGGTTACCGGATTCCATGAGTAATATACCGAGCCATATGCGCTTGTAGCCGCTGCATGTAATGTAGTCGAGTCCCCCGGACAAATTGTGTCCATATCACCGGCAGATATATCGAGAGAACAACCGGGCCAGGTATCGACATAAATATCGACCATTGCGGTTTCATAATGAACTCCGCATCGCTGGCTGTCGGACGCTATTACAATGAATGTGGTTGTCATATTCGGGAATGCCCATGTTTCGGTCGATTCGGGATAGGAAAGAAATCCCGCCGGTGTCCATGATACTGAAATATCGCCAACAGCATCAGTAATTAGCACATGGAGTATTGTCGAGTCGCCGATATTGATTGTCTCGTTTTCCGCCCATGCAAAGGCTATTTCCATCGAGGTATCGACTTCATCAACAGCGATAAAGACACTGGCGCTGTCGAAGCAGGAATCCTCGCTGACAACTGCGAGGAATTCCGTGTCATAATCGGGGAATGCAATGGGATTGGCAATATGAGGGTTGCTTAAAAATTCCGCAGGATACCAATTGTATTCCAGTATTCCTTCCGCTCCCGTAATCTCAACCCATAGTGCAAGGCTTTCTCCGGGGCATACAGATGAATCCTGGCTGATTCCGGTTATTCGCAATGTGCAGGCGCTGGTATCCTCGACAAAAACATAGACGCTATCGACCAGAATATTTACACAAACTCCCTGTGTGTCGCTCGCTGTGAGAATAAACCAACCGGAAACATCCGGCGAAGCCCATGGGTTCGGTGAATGTGGAATATCCAGAAATAGTTCCGGTGTCCATTGGTATCCAACATCCCCGACTGCGCCAGTCAGGTTAGCATGAAGACGGGTCGATTCTCCATATAAGATGCTGTCATTATCTGTGGAGGGTGAAATCGCAATACCGGGAATAATAGTATCGACAAAAACCGCTATTGTATCCCATGCGATACAACCTGTCGAATCGGTTATCCGTATGCGATAGAGTGTATTTGTATCCGGAAAGGCTAAAGTAATCGGACTCTCCGGGGATTCCAGCGATGAGACAGGATACCACTGAAAACTATACGGTTCCCTACCTCCCGATGGAAGCGCCGATAGAATCAGATTATCACCCCTGCATATCCATGCCGAATCCGGCTCGGCATCGACAGTGGGTTCTACAACCATAATTGTAACCGAACCGATATCGACGCAACCGGAATCATCGATAACGATTATTGTATAAAAAATCGTGCTATCGGGATGTGAAACCGGATTCGGTATATCCGTATCGGAAAGCCAGTTTGATGGCGTCCATGAGTATTGCACATCGCCAAAAGCATTCTCCACACCCACAAAAAGGTCAACCGAGTTTCCACGACATATACACAGGTCGTGTGTAAGGGTATCGATATAAAGCGAGCATGTAAAATCCGCATAGACAGTAATCATGATTTCCTCAGAAACCTCGAAAATTCCGCATTCCTGGCTATCCGAAACCGTAACGGTATAAACTGTGGTGTGCGGCGGTGTTGCAAGAGTGTGAGCGCTATCGGGTGAAGATACGGTTGAATCAGGTGACCATCGAAAAGAAATTTCGCCCTCTCCGCCGCTTATCTCGCAGTGAAGTCCCGTTGCGGAACCTTCATAGATAAAATAGCTGTCGGCGGTAACGGATTCGATAGCTAATGTCTTAATTGTCGTGTCTATTCGCACATCGACATAGCCCGTGTCGATACATCCCTCGACTGTAGTTCCGATAACCATCCAGATTCCTTCGAGTTCCACACCTGCGGATGGTATCGAGACACCGCCGGTTGTTAATGTGCTACTATCGGGAAGAATCCACAAATACGAATCCAGTTCCGGTGGATATGCCCAGACTTGCAGGAAACTCCCTTCACAAACCGGAGCGGTGCTATATGCCTCCATTATAGGTCTTTCGTTGACTACAACATCCACGAAAGCTGTATCGGCACAACCATGCTCGTTTGTGACAATCACAGTGTATATTCCCGAATTTTCAGGTAATGCATCGGGTATTGTCGGGTTTTGCAAAAAGCTCTCGAACCCCGCGGAACCCGCCCATTCATAACTTGCCATCAGGTCCGGAGATGCAAAAAGCTCGATAGTCTCATCGCCGCAATATGGACCGGAATCGCTTGCCGCTCCAACAGGCTTGGGATAGATAACAACAACAGTCGAATCGATATCCTCGCACCCATGCCCATTGGTAACTGTGAGAATGTATGTCCCGCTTATAGAGGTATCGCCTGCACCAAGATTGGGATTCTGTTCATAGATGATACTGCTGTCCGGGCATATCCACGCATAGCTAATCATGTCATCGGGACCGCCTTCGAGTAAAATATCATCGCCCTCACAGAACGGACCGGGACTGGATGCCTCAGCATCGGGTTTCTCGACTACATCGAGCCAAATAGTGTCGCTTTGAGCGCCAAAGCAACTCGATGAATCTTGTTGCATTATCCAGCAGAACGGGTAAATTCCCGGAGCATCCGGCGCTATTATATCGAATTCAAATGTATAATTTTCCAATGGAGCGACAGTATCACTTTCAATCGGCACCGAACTTATACCCCAGATGTCATCGATAGGAACAAGATATACATTCGCGGTCGAGTACCATTCGATGGAACCTATGTTCATCATTGTTACTGAAACAGGAACCTCCGATTCCGCGCAAATGGATGATTCTGGCACTTCCTGTTCCACAAAGTCTGCAAATAGTGAATCGAAAAAGCAAGTGATAATAACATCTGTCGGTCCAACATAGTGGCAATGGCTTTGTGCGCCGCCATCACTCCAACTTTTGTATTTGTATATCGGTCCCGGCGAATCGTGCTGCGGAGTTACAGCCTCCAGCCAATGACACGGACCACCACCGATTTCATAGGGCCAGGAGAAAGTATGTACAGTATAGTATGTATCGCTATCTACCACAACCATAAGATTCTCGGGATTGGTTTTAATAACCGTTTCCGGTTGCCGCGGTGTTTCAAAATATATAGTCTCCCATTCGGAAAAGGTTTCGCCCGAAGTCTCGCAGTCCGCCCAGGCACGGACATGTACATAATAAGCTCTTCCCGGCAAAAGCGGCTCAAGGTGATAATAATTTGTATCGAGCCGTGTGCCGAATTCCGGCGGGATTTCGGATGAGCCGAATGAGAACTCATAGCCGTCGTGAAGCATCACATGGTGCCACACAGCCTTAGCATCGAGTGGTGTAACATCGATAAATCCGATGCACTGCGGTTTTTTTAGCGGGACACATTCGATTGCAGCGCCGCCGCCAATTCTGAGTTTTACTGTATCGCTTACCACATGCCAGGTCTCGAAACTGTCAGTAACATATTCCTCTGTCAGCGAAATAAGCAGGCTCCCCGGTCGGCAGGCATGAATCACGAATTCATAAGCGCTTGTGGAATCCGCACATGCTACTTCGGCGCTGTCGGGGGCAAGAAAGTAGCAAGCGCGTGCAACAAGTTCTCTGTCGAGGTCGAACGGCGAAGGTTCATATATCTCGCGATAGCAGGGAGAACCGGTGCATATGCAAAAACTGTCCAATTCAACATCGGCAATTGCCCGTTCCATGAATGAATGTAATCTGAAAGACTGATATTCATTAAGGCATGGGTCGGCGCAAAAGACTGCCCCACCCTCGATAAGCACAATCGAGTCGATAATGACATCCATACTCATATAGGTGGCAACATCCATATATGGAAAAGGAATATCGATTCGAGTATAAATAGTGCCGACCGGGTCTTCCGATGCCCAACTCAGCGTCACAATAAACATCAAATATATGTAAAACAGCTTTTTCATTTTCTATTCTGCCAGTCAAAGATTGGAGCGGTTTCAATCAATCTATACAAATATTGAATGTTGATAGAACGGTCGGGGAATATTCCCTCAGCCGATTCAACACGGATGATTAATTCATAGCCATCGGGTGTTCGCACAAGATATCTTGCACCGGTTCGGCATTGCTCGGACTCATTTTTGGGCGCTGTCGTGATTTCCTGCGCATCATAGGGCGAATCGAGCGGCTGAGTATCCATAAAAAGAATCCCCGCAGCACGATTTTTCCATACCGGCCGTGCAGAAAAAACCATCGAGGGCGACTTTAGCATAAGATTTCCAAGACTTTCCAAAAGGGCATCGGTTCCGAGATATAAATCGACCTGTTGAGCAAAACTGTGATGCATCGAGATTTCGCTGTATTCAGAGAAATCGAATGCCGAAGGATTACCCAATTTGCTCGAGAATTCATACACAACGGTTTTGCGCCGGGCTTTGGTTCGAACAATAAGCTCAGAAGAAAGCTTTCCCAGTCGTCCATCGCCGGTTTCCGGAGTTATGCGCACATAATAGTTATTTTCAGGTATTAGACCATTGAGAATAAACATGTTGCTCGCCACCGGCTCGGAATTAAGTTTCAGATGCGCAATTTCGATTGGCGATTTAACATCCGGGATAGGCTTTGTATCGACATAAACCACATAACCTGCAATATCCTCGGGCAATGGTGCCGTTTTCCATTCAACAATCGCCTGACTGAAGTTATTAATGAACCACAGCGAATCGGGCGGGAGCCATCTGGAACTGAAATTTTCAATATCCGCTACAAGCGCCGGGTCGATGCGCACCTGAGTGGCGGGTAGCACTTGTCGAGCATAGTCATAAGCGCATTTGGCATCTCGATAGCGGTTTCCGGTAATCAGAAGTTTTCCATTGGACTCGATTGTTTGGCTTATCAGTCGTTCAAGTTTGGGGTCGATATCACCCTTGCAATGTCGATTATCCTCGGCATAATAGATATAATTAAATAGAGTGTAGTCTGTGTTTTCCCAAACTTTTGCCATGATAATGTTATCTAGTGTGTCGGGACCTATACGATGCACCCGGAACCATGGATCGGTTGTGGTTCCGGTTACTATGACCGGGATTGTATCCGGTACATGCCTTGGAACTATAAATATCAGCGTGTCCATAGAATTGTTCGAATTCACCGCGAAATCGCCTGTCCAATCCGAGGTTGCTATAAGTCTGTGAGGTAATCTTCCAATCGACACTACAATGACCGCATGAAGTCTATTATCCACCTTTTCCACTGCAAATTCAGAAGCGAGCCGTATTTTTGGCGGCTGTGGAGAGAAACCGGGAGCGGCAAAATAGAACCTATCCGCACCCGGAATGTTCAAATAGATTTCATAGAAATCGGGATTCTCTGAATCAAGATAAAATGGAACAGACCTTTTTGCATAAGCCTTTATTGTATCTTTTTCAGTCTGTGACAATTCCCCAAAAGACACAAGAAGACAGTATTCATCTATTATAGTCGTCATTCGAGCGGCTTCACCGCCTTTACTATAAATGGTCTTCAGAAAAAACTCGCTTTCGCCGCGATATGCTATGAGCCATGAAGCGGGAACCGGTATTTCCGGCAAGTCTATTGTCCATAACCCATCACTCAAGTCATCCATGGCAAAGCTGATGTCCGGTGAATAATGAAAAAGAACCGAATCATATTCATCGCATTTTAGGGAAAGTTTGTATTCCTCAACACCCCCTTTTTTCTTCACAATGAGCCATTCAGGAATAAAAGATGTAGTTTTAGGAAAACTCTTAACCGTATCGAGAACGATTTCCTGTGTTTCGATAACCTCACTCAGTTCAACGAAGAACGAATGCTCAATTTCACCGATATTACCGGCATCGCCAAGTTGTCGTGAAATTACATAACCGATTGCAATTTCGCCCAAATCATAGCCTGCGCCGGCGTTAATCATTCGATTACCGGCGGAAAGTTTTAGTTTAAGCTTATTATCGAGTGTGCCGTATAATAATCCACCGGAAATATCATATTCCGTTTTAGTATCGAAGAATATGTAGCTATCGAAGAAAGCTGTCACCGAACCGATGCGCCATGACAGCCCACCTAATAAGGATGAGGCTACGGGAGATGAATATGTCTCAGCTAAAGCCATATCGGGTTTGAGTATATTTTTAAATTCAACTGTAGCATCGATATCCGGCGCTACAGTCGCGGCAAAGCCAGCGCTTATAGATGGCTTGATAACACTTTGCGATTCATAAGCGATAGGGTCGCCACTGTCCTCAAATGAAGCATCGCCGGGATTGAAACCATAGCCGGTAAGGTCGAAAGAAATGCCGAAATCGGCTGCTCTGAAAAAATCGCTTCCGAACCAAACACTCCAGTAATGCTCGGTGAAAAACCTATCCGCGCTGATATCACCGCAGAAACCGGCATTTAGATGCGATAATGCCGGATAGGAACCGGAAATCGACAATGAGTAGTTTGCATGATTGTCGAGAATAGAATTCCAGTAGGTTGCCTTGCTCGATACAAAGTTTCCATGTTTAGATGCGAGAATCCAAGAATTATTTATACGAAAGAAGCCATCGGGAACAGACAACTGAGCATAGGAGAAACCAGCCAATAACATTATGACAACGAAAATCTCAGAAAATGAAATCCTTTCAAATTTGGGATACATAATATTTCTAAAGTGTAAATTCATAATTTCCATAAATTTATTACATGCAAAGGTTTGTTTAGTGTTATAGAACACTTGTTTTATGAAATCAATATCAAATATCAAAACTCAAATGTCAAATGAAATCCAAATTTCAAAATTCAATGGAATAAGTATTTAAGTATCGAGTGGCAAAGAACGGGAAACAGGAATTCGAAGAGTGGTGCTTTCAAATACTAATTTCCGGCTTCCAAATACTTCTTTAACATTTGGACTTGCGGAGAAATGCAATATTCAGTATATAAACAGATAACCAAAATTGAATTTATAAAAGGGGGAAAAATGCGCTCAATAATTATTGCCTTTATTGGCATAGGTCTCGTGTTTTGCCAGACATCGCTTGCACCCGAAGCTTTTTGTCCGGTTGCTGATGAAAATGGTGTAATCATTCAGTTCAACCTTTCCGGTGAATATGCCGAAACTCTTGAAACCGATGCTGGAACTTATGTCAGATATCATATCCCTACCGGAGGATTTATCGGCGAGGTCGGCGAACCACAGATACCCACATGGAGTACAACAGTCGCAATTCCACCGACCAGCGCCGTTTCTGTTGCGGTTGTCAAAACCGAGTGGGACACGATACATGATATCATGCTTTATCCCGTTCAGGATCCATTTGAGGAGAAAGCTTTTTCATTCGCGCCCGATGCATACACCGATGGTTTATATCCCCGGACTCGAGTGGAAGTGGGCAATCCCGTTATTGTCCGTGATTTTCGAATAGCCCCTGTCGATTTCCATCCGTTTCGGTACGATGCAAAATCCAAAACACTGTATATCGCCAGAAAAATGACTGTCGAGGTAAGGTTCACAGGCACGGATATGCGCAATGTAAAAACCGAATCCATGTTTATCTCGGAAGCTTTCGACCCGCTTTACCAATCGACAATTGTGAACTACTGGTTTTACAGGCAAAACAGGGAGCTCAGACGCGGCTCTATCCTTTATATTGTACGGGATGCGTATGAGGATGACATGCAAGCTCTCTTCGATTGGAAACGCAAGCGCGGGCATAGGATTTATGTTGCCAGTGCTTATGAAGATATCGGCGGCGGCGATACACCATCAAGAGACCAGATTATGGATTATATTCAAAATGCTTACGATACATGGGAATACCCACCCGACTATGTTATACTGGGTGGTGATTGCGTGATGGGCGGTGTTTATCTCCCGGATTTCGAATATATCACCTGTCATACCGGAGAAACCGACCCTTATGCTTCAGACCATCAGTATTCTTTGCTAGATGGCGATGACTACCAATCCGATGTTATGGTCGGTCGGCTTGCGCTCGATTTCGAGACCGAAGCTGCAGCTTATGCTGCGAAAGTCGTAAGCTATGAGTCCAATCCGCTTGCCGCGGGTTCCTCCGACTGGTTAACCCGTGGATTTGCAGTTGCCGCAAATTTTGGTGGAACTCCGCAACCATCGACACCAAGAATTGTTGCGCTATGGTCGAGAGAGCTTGCTTTGAGACATGAATTCGATGAAGTTGATACTTGTTTTTGTTACGGAAGCGCTTGTTCATGTTATGCCTCACAAATATCGGAATGGATAAACGACGGTTTTGCTTTCATCAATTATCGTGGCTGGGGAAATACATACGGATGGATATACCCAAATTACCGTGTTAGCAATGTGCAGGGGCTGTCGAATGTTAATATGACGCCGTTTGTAACAAGCATCGTGTGCGGTAATGGCGATTTTAACGGCGCTGCAGATCCATGTTTCGGTGAAGCGTGGATTCGCACAGGTACACCGACATCACCAAAGGGCGCTATAGCTTTCTATGGTCCATCCGACCATGATACGCATACTAAATGGAACAATCCCCTCGATGAAGGTATCTATTGGGGTCTATTTGAGGAAAACCTTGCTTCATTCGGACAGATTTGTACCCGCGGGAAAGTTACTATGTGGCTTGCATATCCCGAAAACCGCGAGGACTGCGGTGTCGAGCACTATTATTATGTATATAACATTCTCGCCGACCCATCCGTGATGGTCTGGAAATCGGTGCCATCCGTAATCTCGGTCGAAGCGCCTTCGATAACTTATCATGGCGATACCAGAATCGCTGTTACCGCCACAGATGGCGGAGCGGCGCTTGAAGGAGTTTTAGCTTCGGTATGGTTCTTCGAGGGCGACCCATACACCGCTTATGTCGACGAATCCGGCAATGCGGTTGTTACTTTCCCTGCAGCGATGACAAACGACCATGACAGCGTGTCTATCGTGGTCAGCCATCAGAATTATATTCCGCATATTGTTACTATTCCAATAACGGCGGGAAGTAATGTTCTATCTCTTCAAACTTGCGCGATAGACGATGATGTATCCGGCGAGAGTAACGGCAACGACGACGGCGCTATTTCCCCCGGCGAAACTATCGAGTTATGGTTAACCGTGCAAAACGAAGGTTCTTCGACGGCGACTGGAGTTCAAGCCGAGATACTGCCCGGCGAGTATTTCTCCATAACCGCAGGCACAGTAGCTCTGGAAGATATTCCTGCGGGCGGTTCGAGTTCCGCAAGCGAAGCGATTGTTATTCAAATGGACGCCTATATCCCCGACAAAGTGGAAATTCCTCTGCAGTTCGCGATTTCGTATTCGGGTGGAACGGACACGGTCGGTATCACTGAGATTGCGCTTGCGCCCACAATTGTTTTCGAGTCCTTTTCAACCACCGACGATGATTATCTCACTCCCGGCGCAACCGAAGCAACCGTGCTTTATCTCAGGAATGAAGGCTCACTCGCTCTCGGCGAAGCGACGCTCAATCTGACCGATGGCAGGTGGCTCGAGTTCGATGAAAGCCCGATTTCAATTTCGGCGATGCCAAGGGATACAACAGTTGAAGCGGACACAGTGAATGTCGTTGTCGCTCCCGATATTATTGCAGGCGCGGTCGATACGGTTGTTATCGAGCTTTCGGATGGCGCATTCACGACCGAACTTTGCGCCCCGATAACTATCGGCGAGGTAACCGGCTGTACTCACGGCGGTCCGGATCCTTATGGATATTATTGCTACTCATTCTCCGATACAGCATCCGGGAGGAATCCCGGCAGGAATTGGTATGAAATCTCTCCATATCTCGGCGGCGGCGGGACAGACCTCGCTCTCGGAGACGACCAGACTATCCTTCTCGATCTCCCATTCGATTTCAAGTTCTATGGCATTACATACAATCGAATAGGAGTCTGCTCGAACGGCTGGATCGGTATGGGAGATGTCGTTACATGGATTTACTATAACTGGTACAACCGCCCGCTTCCCGACCCGGGAGGTCCATGGGGGATGATATGTCCTTTCTGGGATGATATCGACCCGGATTATATCGAAGACCACGGTGTTTTCTGGCAATACAACGAGGACCTGCACATTTTAATTATTGAATGGCATACGATAAACGCTCATCATCGCGACAGGGAGACACCGGAGTGGTTCGAGGTTGTACTGCGCGACCCCGCATTTCATTGGACACCAACGGGGGATGGCGAAATACTCTTTTATTACAAAAGCATTCACGATGTAGATTCGATGGAAGGTCCCGACAATATCGCAGAATTCTCCACAGTCGGAATCGAATCTCCGTGCCAGACAATGGCGCTCCAGTATGTATTCGACAACAGATACGCGCCGTATGCCGAGCCGCTCGGTGCGGATAAACCGATTCTATTCACAACCAAGCCGCCCGATGCAATCGACTCGACCGGAATTGGCAAACCAGATTCAAAAGTTCCTGAAAATTTTGCTATGAAGCTCGCGCCAAATCCGTTCAATCCAGCACTCAATGTTATTCTCGATATCCCCGCGAGAGACGAAATCGATGTCGCTGTTTTCGATATTTCCGGCAAGCTGGTTAAGGTATTGCTCAATGAAACAAAAGATGCGGGAAAATATTGTATCACATGGGATGGCACGGATACCGGGGGTTTATCGCTCCCGTCGGGTGTCTATTTTGTTATAGCGCAAACAAGTTCTGCAAAGCTCGCGAAAAAGGCGATTCTAATTAGATAGGGACTAAATGACAGGGTGCATCTGTTCCGTTAATCCGTCCGCTAAAACAGACGGCAATGAAATCGTATCTACTTCATTGCAGTTCCGCTTCAGCGAACGGAAATTATCATTCACAAATCAAAATTCACAATTCAATTTTCCTCCCCGAATCCATGCCGAACGAATTAAAAAAGGGGGAGCTATCTCTTGTTTTTTTCGGAATGAGCGCCAGCGGGAAGTTTTTTCTTATCAATTCATGCTTAATTATTTTAAATGGCAGCTCTTTTATTTACGATGGAGAGACTTTTATTTTGAATGGCAGCTCTTTTATTTGCGATGGCAGCTCTTTTATCTTGGATGGCGAGACTTTTATCTTGAATGGCAGCTCTTTTATCTTGAATGGCAGCTCTTTTATTTTGAATGGCAGCTCTTTTATACCCCTTTTTTGAACTTTTTTGCACAATTTTTGTGCAATTATGAGGAAAAGTGTCGAAAATCTCTACAAATCGAGTTTTTGGTTTTTTTCGCGGTCGCTTACCCCCCTTTTGTCCTTCGGACATTTTCCCCCAAGGGGGGACAATTACAAACGCTTGCGCCAATCAGAATGGTGTCCCCCTTTGGGGGAAACTCCGCGAAGCGGTAAAGGGGGTTGTCGCCGTAGTAAAGGGTGTTTTGTAAATTATTTGGCATGTCGCTAATCCTTGCTCTTCATCAAAGCTTGTTGCCTTACAAAACGACTATCATCTTCTTTCAACTCAACAAGTCTATTTGTTAGTTTTTCTTTCCAATAATCGTTGGGGATTCTATCAATTATTGCTTTCATGGTATAAGCTGAAGCTTCACGAATATATTCATTTCCAGAATAGCTTGCAGTGGTAATACACTGGCATATCATTGGAGTAATATTCTGAGGGAATAAATTAATCTTTGAAATTCGTGCGATAGTTCTTCGAGCAACAAAAATATCATCATCATCAGTGAGTTCAGCAAGTGCATAAAATGCCAAAGTTGAATACTCTTCAAAGTGTTCAGCTATTTCAGCCATTGAGTAAATGCAATCTATCCTTTCATCAATGTATGCAGTTTTATCCCCCCAAATATAGTTCCATAAAGGTGCTGAAAGCTCACCACCCATTTTGAGAAATGCATTACCTGCCAATGCGCCAAGAATCACATCTTGTGATGGACTAAGTACTATGGCATTTATTGCTTTTGCGAAATCAGGGAATTTTAATTTGATATTTTTAATATGTTTTTTCCAAATACTATTATCAAGTTTATTAGCAAGCTGAATAATTGTATTTAGCGCACTTCTTTTTCTATGTTTCGTTATATGGGGACATAGACAAAATGAAATAGTTGCATTTGCTAATCTTTCCCAAAGCTCTGGCTTTTTTATTTCTTCATAATAATTCAAAATAATATTGTTAATAACATCCCCAGAAGTATATGCACCAATTCCCCATGTAGAGGGTCTTTCGATGATTTTGGCATCATTTTCATATTCACTTATTGTTTCCTCTATTTGCTTTTCGTAAAGGTCCAATGTATTCTTATGGTTTAGTGTTGTGAAATAGAGTTTATGACTCTTAAAAGCTTCAACTCTTGATTCATTTTTTTTAAACAATACTTCATCAACAAATGATGGGTCAATTCCCGTGCCCTTCAATAAATTGTGTATTGCAGCAAATGGGCGCATATTTTTGAAGCTATTCTCATTTTGGTAATCCTGAAGTATTGAACTTATAAGGTTAGTAGCTAACGAAGCATCACATTCTTTTGCGTTTATTGAATTAAGTATTTCGAAAATATCATGAAAAAACCACCCATGTTCTTTTCTTTCGACAATCTTCATATTGGCAAATTTTAAAAGCCAATTAGGTGCAATGCGCGTTGATTGTAATGGAAAAATTTTCAGTGCCAACCTTTTACATTCAAGAATATACCCATTTTTTGTTTCCTGCAATAATGTTGCTCTAACTTCATTATCAATATTTTCACAATCCTTATCATCCAGATAATCATATATGAAGCGCATCAACAATAACCTCGTTTCAGTGTAAATTGGAAATGTTGGCAAATCATTAATCCCATAAAATAAATATTCTGCATTTGCTCTATTTTTGATTACTCTACCGAAAAGCTTTTTTAGGATTTTTTCAACTTCGCTTTTATTGCCATTCTCAATTAACTCATATAGGGAACAATTTAATAACGCATCATCATTGTATAAATTTGCGAAGTGGAAAAGTATTAGTCCAATTTGCCTTTTAGCTATAGAAAAGCCAGTGAAATAACCCATTCTAACAGAAGAACAAAGATTAGCATACTGCGATTGTAAGGCATTTTCAAGTTTAGAGCTGAACCTTTGGGTTGTTTCTTGTGTTATTCCTGCTTCAAATGTTTCTTCTAATATTTTATCAAGTGTATATCCATCATTTCTATCATTAACAGGATTGTAATCAACAAGTTTCAATAGAGTATCTTGCCATTTCGATCCTTTTTCATACATTGGTTGTTGTGAATCTTTCATAGCTGTACTCATCGCGATATTTCTAATATCAACTGCTATTGTTCTTCTCAACCAAGAATATTGATAATGAACATTATCATAAGCATTTTTAAGAATTTCAATAACCTCTTTCACTTCCCATTTTGCGAAATGCACTATCGACCTCATTCTTTCCAATGAAATCTTATGATATTTATCAAATTGGTCGTAATTGGATTCCAATTCTTCTAAAAAAGGTAATGCTTCCTCCCAATTTCCTTGTAGAATATAATATATGAAGAAATATACTTCTCGACTTGGACTATCCAGTTTTTCAATTTCTTCCTTTGCCTTATCAAACTGATGAGGATAAATCCATCTCTTGCTAATCATCTCCTCGATTTCTGGATGATAATCTGCAATTAGAAATTTGTCATATTTTTCTTGTGTTGTCATATTACCTCAAGGGAGTGGTTCTTCAGTCTTAGGGGGAGAATAATCAATTTTATTCCTTGTTTCATCCAGCATGCGACTTATCAATTTATTTAATGAATCTTCTATTTTATCAAGTAGCATATCCCAATTGTTTGCTTTTGCACATTTATCACCGAGCTTTTTTGCAAATTTGTCCCATGTTTTCGGAGACTTATTTTCATCTGGATAAAAAATAAGAAAGACAATGTTTTTAAATCCAATAGCCCTTTCAATTTCATATATTACTTCATCACTATCTTCAAAAATAATACCTAAAATAATAGATGATTTTTCTATATCATCTAATTCACTTTTTTTGTAATTTTTTGCTTCCGTAGTATATTCAAAACATTCAACTTGTAAAAAAGGATACTTGCCCTCAATAAATTTTTTTAATGCTCGTCTGTAGTTATCAAATTCAGTGCCAATCTCACCCATCCTTGAACTTAAAAAAATATATGTTTTATATCTTTGCGTCACTGTCTTTTCCATTGATTGCTTTTCTTTTCCCCAATTTACCTTATCCGTTTTTCTTTTACAAGAAAAAAAGCCCCACCCCAGAGCGGGGCTTTTCGTTATTTTAGTTCGCTGGGACTTCTACTGCGACTTCTTCGGAGAACTCGCCCCGCCGGTAATGAGTAACACCACGCACCTTGAACACATAAGTCTTTCCCGCTTTCGCTTCCTGATAATAATAGAACAGGTTATCTGTTTTGGCGAGTCGCTTGAACACCGTCATCTTTGAAACCTCCGATTAGGTTTCTTCAATGATATAGCAGGATTTGGTAAAAGGCAAGGAAAAAACTTTTAACGCGGAGTTCGCAAAGAGCGCGGAGTCTTTTTTTTTAACAACCGAAGAATCTTGCTTTGGGAAAAACAGCCTGACAACCCTACCATCTTGGTCGGGGAATACAAAGCAAGATTCTTTGTCTATCATTTTTCCTCTGCTTTCTCTGCGTTCTCCGCGTTAAGTTCTTCATATTTCGGCTCGCTCCCCTTTGTTACAACTTCTTTCGTAACCACAACCTTGGCGATATTCTTCATCGATGGGATTTCAAATGTAATCGGGATAAACACGCGCTCGAAAATAGTTTTCAATGCTCTTGCGCCGGTCTTCTTTTTTGCCGCTTCTTTGGCAATTTCATCGATAGCTTTATCCTCGATTACGAGTTCGACGCCATCCATTTCAAACAGCTTTGTATATTGCTTAATTAGCGCATTTTTAGGTTCGAGCAGGATTCTCCGCAAGGCATCCTCATCGAGATGCGAAAGGCTGACAAAAACCGGCAGTCTGCCGACCAGTTCGGGAATCAGTCCAAAATGCACAAGGTCTTCCGGCTCGGTTTTCCGCAAAAGCTCTTCGGATGCGACATCGGTTGTGGCTTTGCCTTCGTAGCCAATGACTGTCTCGGATGTTCGCTTTCGGACAATATTGTCGAGTCCATCGAAATGCCCGCCCGCAATAAAGAGAATATTGCTCGTGTTGACATTGATAAGCGGTTGCTCGGGATGTTTTCGCCCGCCCTCGGGTGGAACGAGTGCATCGGTACCCTCGAGAAGTTTTAACATTGCCTGCTGAACGCCCTCGCCGGAAACATCGCGCGTCAGCGAAGGATTCTCCGATTTCCTTCCTATCTTGTCGAGTTCATCGATATATATTATCCCAACTTCGGCGAGCGGGATATTATAATCGGCGCTTTGCAGAAGGCGCACAATAATATTCTCGACATCCTCGCCGACATAACCTGCCTCGGTGAGTGTTGTAGCATCGGCAATCGCGAACGGAACATGAAGAAATCGCGCCAGAGTTTGTGCGATAAGAGTTTTGCCGACACCGGTCGGTCCAATCATCAGGAAATTGCTCTTCTCAAGCTCGACATCGTCGGGCTGGCGGTCGAGATAGTGCAGCACACGCTTGTAGTGGTTATAAACCGATACCGACACGACGATTTTGGCATTGTCCTGCCCGATAACATATTGGTCGAGGAATTTTTTTATCTCTTTCGGTTCGGGCAAAGATTTCATGTCGAATGGCAGTTCCGGTTTCTCGCGGTCTTGGTCCTTTAGCATTCGATATATAGAATGCACACAATCGGGGCAGACAAATCCGCCAAGATTCCCTCGGATAAGTCCACCGGCTTCATCTGCAGTTCTTCCGCAGAAACTGCATATCGGTTCATTGGGTTCTTTCATCACTATACTCCTTATGAATCAATTCCTCGCTCCAATAGTCTTTGTTGGAGCGCATGTATTTGTCGTTCTGCGTCAGAAGCTGTCCCCATGAATGCGAGACTCTTATTTATTTAGTTTTCCCGCAAGCTTATTTAAATGCACGGCTATAATATTCTGTTGAATCTGGTTTGTGCCCTCGTATATCTGTGTGATTTTGGCATCGCGCATCATCTTTTCAAACGGTTGCTCTGTGCTGTAGCCGTATCCGCCGAACATCTGAACAGCATCTCCGGTTACTTTCATCGCGACATCCGATGCGAAAGCCTTTGCCATCGCCGAGAGATGACCGATATTCTTTGTCTCGCCTTTGTCAACCAAAACAGCGCATTTGTATATAAGCGCTCTCGCAGCTTCAATCTGCATCGCCATATCGGCAAGCATCCATTGAATGCCCTGAGACGAAAGGAAACTTTTGCCATCCCGCGTATGTCGATGTGCGAATTTGAGACACTCATCGAGCGCACCCTGTGCGATACCCAATGCTTGCGCCGCAACACCCGGACGGGAAACATCGAAGGTTTTCATCGCAACGATAAAACCCAAACCCTCGCGACCGAGAAGGTTTTCCGCCGGCACTTTTGCATCACTAAATACTAATTCTCTTGTGCAGCTTCCGCGGATACCCATTTTGTTTTCCTCTTTGCCGAATTCAAAACCGGGAGTTCCTTTTTCGATGACAAATGCCGATGCTCCCCGGATGCCCTTTGCTGGATTAGTGAGAGCGACTATCGTATATATATCAGCTTCGCCACCATTCGTGATGAATATCTTGGTGCCGTTGAGAATGTAATAATCGCCTTCTTTGCGAGCGGTTGTTTTTTGAGCTGCGGCATCCGAGCCTGCTTCGGGTTCGGTTAGTCCGAATGCTGCGAGCTTTTCTCCTTTGGCAATCGGTGTAAGATATTTTTCCTTTTGCTCATTATTACCAAATAATATAATCGGGAAAGCGCCAAGTCCCGTTCCCGCAAAAGATAATGCGATACCCCCGCAGACTCTCGATAGCTCTTCCGTTACGATGCACATTTCGGTGATACCCATTCCTTCATTGACAGTTCCACCGCATTCGGCAGGTATGAAAACACGGAAAAGCCCGGATTTAACAAATTCCTCGACAATGTCATGTGGGAAAATGCCATCCCGGTCATATCTTGCTCTTACAGGTTGAATTTTCTCATTGGCGATTTTTTTTGCTAATTCTTGTAGTCCAAGTTGTTCTTCGGTAAATTGTCGATACATAAAACCTCCTGTGCTTTTTCAAATATTTCGTTCAAAATTTAGTGGAATTTACAATTTCGGCAAGCAAATTTATCAGGTCATTGAATAACTCCCTCGCTGGGGAAATTCACCTGTTTTTCGAGTAGTGTTTCTATCTCGTCCGGCAATTCGGCAAAAAGGTCGATAGCGGCAACCGTCTCGATACTATCTATCGAGACGGCAAACGAATCTATCGGTAGGTCGGAACCGTGATTGGGCATAATAAAGGCATAAGCAAGCAATCCGTTGTCGAGTGTATCGAGCATGACTTTGTAGAATGCATCCGGTATGGGGATTCTATTATCTCCGATAGTTTCATATTCGTTATCAAAAAAGATTGGACCTGTAATAACCCAGCAATCACCGTTCATCTCGATATAATCGACAATCTCGTCTTCGAGTCTTTTCCATAACACTCGATTGCAGTTCGGAAGCTGTGGGGCAACATTCGACATGTAGCAAGCCTCTCTTTCGCATAGTTCCGAGCGACCTCGCATATCAGCCTGTTTTGCAAGATGACCGCGGTCATATCCTGATTTTCGATAATCCGAATCATAAGCGCGGAAATCCACAGGCAGGTCGGGGTCCGAACGGAAATTTCGCCCGATAATAGCCTTGTTATCTATCCAATCCAGGCAAGTGTAGTAGGAAACCCACACCGAAAGCCTTAGTTCATAATTGTATCCCGCAGAATAGCCTATGCGATGCAAAACCGTATCAGCCGATGTTTGAGGCACACCAAAGACGATGTTTTCATAGCCATCGCTGTCGGCGAGACTATATCCCGCCATCGAGATAAAACCGATTCTGGATTTTTGGCTTTTGCATCCCGCGAAAAAAAGCGTCATTAAAAGAAAAACGAGTATAATTGTTGCTATTGCTGTTTTCAAATCGATATCCTCGTATTGGCTTAAAGTTCTTCGAGTTGTGCCTGCTCTATCAGGTCGCCGGAATTGAGCAGATATGCGCACGGGCAGCCGACAAGGTCGCAAAATGTTACTCCATTAGTAATATCGAACTCCGGGGATTGCGAAAGCACACGCATCTCTCCGACATCGCAGCTTTCACACGGTGAAAGGACAGGTATCTCGACACCGCATACAGGGCAAAAGATTTCAAGTTTTTCACCATCATCGGGTTTGATACCGATATAGACAATGCTCTTGTCGCCAAAAATGGGCGAATACACCATCTCGCCCTCCTCGCCGTTAGGACGGGCTATCTTTAGCTTGATACCGTCATGTCCGTTAAAGTTCACATACCCGGTCATAACATCGTGCCCATTGGGGCAATATGCATGACAGATAACGACAACTTTTAACTCCTCGATTTCCTTCTCATGCCGCTTTTTCCGTTTATAATCCCTCGGGTCGGGGATTATCATAAAGCCATGCGAATCGAATTTGTAACCCATTATTACCTCCAATCTTGTGTCCGTTGTTCGTCGCTCAACCAATAATCAATATCAATTAGACACTAATATAACCACAGAGAACACAGAGAAAAGCATGTAGCCGAATCAGATTAGGTCTGCAATTGTCTCCGAAGCCATCTTGTCCTCCTTAAATTTTTTAGTGTTCTCGTTTCATTTATTCTCGCACTAAAGAGATTGCATCATGTACTTACTCGATTTCATCTTGAACTTAAAAGATTTCATCTCGGACCTAAAAGATATTTTCTTGTCCCCATTCTATTTCATCCTGGACTCATTCGATTTTGTTATGTACTTAAAAGAAATTGTCTTGTATCCAAAAGGTTTTCTCCTGTACCTATGAGATATTCTCTTGTACCTAATCTATTTCCTTCTTGCTTGCCATTGTCATCACATACCTCCTGTTTTTTTACTTGCGGAGTTAACATTAAAACAATGCAATTGGTGGATGTTGTATCAATTGTAAAATACCATTTCTAAATACTTGAAAACTTCTTGAGCGATTCAGAATTGGTTCCATATAAAATGAAACATCTTTTGCCAAAGTGATTTTTTGAAGACCACCTTTATGATAACCATGCCAATTCAAGAGTCGCTCCATTGTTTCCCATGTGCCGCCTGTAATTGCATCCGGATTTCGATATTTGGCTTTTCTGTGTAGATTTCGTGAAATTCGCGGATAGGCAGCAGTAAGCGCAGGTATATCTCCAAAAAACCATGCTTCTAGTTCTTCGATTGCTATTCGATTCAATACTTGAAAATCTACATTTCCCTGTTGTCTTGATTTAGTTATAAAACCAGTATCTGATGCAAATGTTTCCAACTGTTTTTTTAATTCATGGCAATCATCATCGTCGCGGTTTATAAGTATTACAATACGATAATCTTCAGGAATCCAATTCCTATAACCTTTCAGTCTATTCGGGAGGTTTTTTAAGAGATTTCTTTTCCCAGAAAAATTATGGATTCTAAATGTAATTTGTTGTCCGATAATTTTGGGAATGATATTTTTAAGAGCTTCCTCAGTCGAAGGTTCCTCAACTAAAAACTCTATATGCATCATGTTCTCCTCAAATTACTCCTTCTCAAACGGATCTCCAACAAAAAAATATCCTTCGAGCCACAATTGTCCGAGTTTTGCACCATTAGCAACAAAATCTTTAATTCCTTCCATATCATATACTCTTTGGGTTTGAGCATATCCTTTTTCATCACGAAACAATACCCAGACTTCTTTGGGTTTAAGATTATCGAGAAAAAAAGGTGAATGGGTTGTAATCATAACTTGAGTTAATGCTGAAGCTTCTCTACATTCCTCAGCAAGCTCCGGTAGAAGTCTTGGGTGAAGCTGGTTTTCCGGTTCCTCGATACCAACTAACTGAGGGGGATTCGGGTCATATAACAGTGTTAGATATGCGAGCATTTTAAGAGTTCCATCGGAAGCGAATTTCGCAAGAATCGGTTCTTCAAAAGGTGCATCCTTCATAGTTAAAAGAAGTCTTCCATCATCCATAATTTTCGTATTAACTTTTTCCAATTTTGGAACACGTCTGGAAAGAGTGCGAAGAATTTTCTCTAATCTGCTTGGATGCTGTTCTTTAAGATATTGGATTACATTAGAAAGATTATCACCTATCTGCGACAGCCGTTCATGAGGACCGGCTTCAGCCAAAACTCTTGTATTATCCGCTGTTAGGTAAGATAAATACCATCCAGTGATAAAACGGCGAAGTGCGCTTACACGAGGATGTTTGGTAAACTGACCAAGAGTATTAACGGCAAGTATTTCAGGTGAATCAAGTTCTTCGGTTATTCGAGCATCTTCCACCTCCGGTTCGTCTCCGCTTATTACTGTTCCTGAACCATTAGTAAAATCAAGGAATTTGAATGGTGCTCCCTTTTCACTTCTTTTCCATCTGAGTGACTCTTCAGCAACAAAAGGTTGCTTTTTTTTGTCCTCATCAATAGCCAGATGATATGTAATGAGGGGAGTTTTTTTAGGTTTGTACGCTTCACGGTACTTCAATTCAATAACAATTGGACCGGAAGAACCTCTCGTTCGAAGTTCCTTAAATCTTCCTCTATTATCACATGCCTTTCTTAATCCAATTGTAAAGCACTCCGAGAGATATGCAAAAACATCGAATACAGTAGATTTTCCACTTCCATTCGGTCCTAAAAGGACTGTAAGTGGTGTTATATCCTTGAATACAATATCTCGAAGTGCTCTGTAATTCTGAATTTTAAGAGATTCAATTCTTGGTACTGAATTGTGTTGCATAGCTATACTCCAGTTAACTGATTAAAATGGATTTTTATTCATTCATTTTCTTCCACTTGCAAATAAACTTTCTAAAACAATCTGCGCAATACAAAAAGTCTGAACCTTTATTAACTTAATTACTTGGATTAATATGATTACACCACCTCTCCATCGATTGTGTTGCGGGTTTTGGATTGAATTAATCCTTTAATCAGTTTCATCACCAGTTAAAATTCTGTTTCATTCTTCATTCTGAAACCTGACCACTGAATTATTCATCATGAATGGCATCGGCAAATGCGGCGATTTCATCCCAATTATCCTTCACCTCGAAATGATTGCCTATAACGACGGCATCGGCAAACTTTGCGCTTTGTGCCGCCTGTTCGGGTGTTCTTAAACCCCCTCCAGCAATCAAGAATATATCGAGCTTTTCTCTCACCGCTTCGAGCATTTGGTTCGGGACTGGATTCTGCGCACCGCTGCCGGCTTCAAGAAATACCGCCCGCATTCCCATATACTGCGCCGCAAGTGCGTGAGCTACTGCAATATCTGGCTTGTTTCGCGGAATAGGCGGTGTGCCCGCAAAAAAGCCTACCGATGTCAGCGAGCCGGATTCCACAAGCAGGTACCCGGTCGGGATTACCGGGATATCGAGCTTTTTAATCATCGGGCTTGCGATAACCTGCTCCTCGACAAGCCATCGTGTATTTCGCGAGGATAGGAAATTGAGGAATAGAAGCGCATCTGCGCTGGCGGAAAGCTGTTCCCGCCCGCCGGGGAAAATTAGCACAGGAAGATTCGATGACGATTTTACAGCCTCGATAGTCTCCTCGATTGGAGATTCGACCAGGATACTCGAGCCGACAAGAATAGCATCGACAAGATTTTCCTCGGCATGATGAGCGAGTTCTGCAGTATTCTGCGTATTGTCGGGGTCGAGCAGCAACCAGAATTGCGGGCGCTTTCGCTCCCATTTAAATTCTTTCGTCAATATGTCGAGCATCTTTGTTCTCATTGCTTTATACCTTGCATTTTATGCTAAAAATTCGCAGGCTCAAATGCTATCGAGATATTTTTTAAGACCATACTTTTCGATTTTGCGATATAGAGTCGAAAGATCTATGCCCAGTTTTCTTGCCGCTTCGGACTTATTGCCGCCGGTTTGCACAAGTGTCCAGAAAACATAAGCTTTCTCGATTTCATCGATGGGCATGATTTTTAATTCCTTCACAATTTCCGTATATGCAGCGCCATGTTCATCGGTTTTTATACTTTTCTCAGATTGTCTTGTTTCTTTCCGCAAATAATTGGGAATGTGCTCGGGTTTAATAGTATCGCGCTTGCATAGAAGAACCGACCTTTCGAGAACATTCTCCAGTTCTCGAACATTGCCCTCCCACTTTGCGCTCTTAAAAAACTCTTCGACTTTTGGCGAGAGCTTCTTTGGCTCCTCATCCGTTTTTGCAGCATGGATTCCGAGGATAATCCGGGCGATTTGAATTATATCCTCCTTATGTTCGCGCAATGGTGGAATGTGAACATGAATCACATTGAGTCTATAGTAAAGGTCTCCGCGGAATCGACCATCATCTACCATTTTTTTAATATCTTTATTTGTTGCGGCAATAAGCCTTACATCGATTTCAACCGGATTTGTCGAGCCAAGCGGTGTGAACTCGCTCGTTTCGAGTATCCTTAGTAGCTTTGCTTGAATCGCCGGGCTGGTCTCACCGACCTCGTCGAGGAAAAAAGTTCCGCCATCCGCAGTTCGGAAAAGTCCGTCTTTGTCCTTGTCGGCACCGGTGAATGCGCCCTTAACATAGCCGAATAGCTCGCTTTCAAGCAGTGTTTCGGGCAATGCCGCGCAATTTATTGTAACGAACTTTCCTCCAGCCCGGTTGCTAAGCTGGTGAATCGAGTGAGCAATCAATTCTTTTCCAGTTCCGCTTTCGCCTGTAATAAGCACTGTGCTTTGAGTTGGAGAAACCCGCCTTACTAATTCGCGGACATCCTTTATCACTTTGCTATCCCCCACAAATCTCGACAAATCGGGAGCTTGCTTGATTACCTGCCGAAGAATTTTATTTTCTCTACGCAGCTTGCCTGTTTCCAATGCGGATTTGACTGCAAAGCGTACCTGGTCGAGTTGAAACGGTTTTGTGATATAATCGAAGGCGCCTTGTCTTAAAGCCTCGACCGCACTGCCAAGCGAGGCATAAGCTGTTATCAAGATAACAGGCAGGTGGGGGTCGAATTTCCGAATATCCTTTAGCAGCGAAAGACCGTCAATTTTGGGCATCATTATGTCGGCAATAACGACATCATACGGTTCAATTTCGAGCCGTTTGAGCGCATCGTCAACATTCTGAGCTGTGCCAACCCAGTAACCATCCTCGGTGAGCATTATGTCGAGAAGCTGGCAGATACTCTCCTCATCATCGACAACCAAAATATTGGCTTTAGCTTGTGGCATTTAACCTCCAGTGAATAAAGTGCGATATTCTTGCAATATGTCTATATATGATTAAACAATGGGAAATATGGAAAGTCAATATAATTTTAAGATTAAAATGTGGTAACCGCGCTGTTAACTGTTGGCAGGTTTTTATTATCAAAGTCAGATTATTTTTTTCAATTTATCCTAATTAACAAAATATGGTTGCAAAAAAGATTAGAAGATTATATCATAAAGGATAAATGGTAATCCACCGGGTGTGAAATACTTATAACAACCGCCGAACTGTCTTTTAAAACTGAATTACTATGCAAGAAATTGATTTATGCATTTAAATTATCGCAAGGAATTGGCGAACATTGTAAACTTTAAACTTAATATCACAAATGCTTGATAACGAACCGACAAAAGATATTTCATATTATTGTTCGGAAAGAATTTCTAAATTGAAATATTTCATTCTGGTAGTGATACTATTTTTAGCGATAGCTTTAAGGTTATGGGGAATCGATTTCTGATTACCGTATTTGTTTAATCCCGATGAAGCTACTTATGTTGAAATAAGTCAACAGATTTTTAAAACGGGCGACTTAAATCCCCATTTTTTTCGATATCCAACACTATTTCTATACATAAATGCTGTTGCATATATTCCCTACTATCTAATCGGGAATTCTCTGGGATTCTTTGAAAATCGTTCGGATATTCCATCGCCCCAAAGAATCGCTATGGGAACCGGAATAATATCAAAACCATCGGTGTTTTTGCTCGGTCGTTTCGTAAGCGCTCTATTCGGAATTGGAGCTATATTACTGTTTTACTTTGCATTATTACGATTAACCCGAAATCCATATATTGGACTTTTTTCTGCTTTACTGCTTGCAATATCGCCAACGGCAATTATAAGCAGTCATTATATTTCTCCAGATACCTTTGTTGTCTTTTTTGGAATATTGACTTTCTGGGCTACAATCCTTGTATTTCAGGAGGGAAAGCTAAAGTATTATATACTGGCTGGAATTGCAGGGGGACTTACAGCATCCTCAAAATATAATGGCGCTTTATTCCTCATCCCACTCATTATTGTTCATTTCATGCGATATAAACGAGCGGGATTTAAAAATCGAAAAAATGATGTGGCTCTTATAGCTGCAGGATTAGCATTTCTTGTAACCACTCCCTACTCGATTTTTGAATTCGATTTATTTTTCAAACATCTGTTGCTAGAAGCGCGGCATTATTCAAAAGGGCATCCCGGTTCTGAGGGCAACACATTATTCTGGTATTTTCGCTATCTCCTTTCTCACGAGGGAATAGTATTAATTCTGGCAGTTATTGAAATTACTATAGGATTCATAAAGAAGAATAGGCAATCAATCCTCACAGCATTGTTCTTTATCATTTACTTTGTATTTATATCCCGTTTTGTTGTCCGGAATGAGAGAACATTATTGCCAGCGCTACCTTACCTGTTCGTTTTGACAGCGATATTCATTAGTTCTATCTGGAAATCAATAATTAAACAAAAGAGCAGAATTAAATACATTGGTTTTATATGTATTGCGATTCTTATTTCTTTAGTAGTTATTCCTCAATTTGTTCAATCAATTAAAACTAACATGAATCTGACAAGGATTGATAGTAGAATTACCGCAGTTAAATGGATAGAGGAAAATATCCCTGAAGGTGCTAAAATTGCTCTCGAATCTTATTCCCCATATGTCGATACTGATAAATTCGATGTAAAGGGTTTCTTCAAACTTATTGATCAATCACCCGAGTGGTTTACAGGAAATGAATTCCATTATCTCATTTTTTCGCAGGGAATGTTTCAACGGTTCTTCGATGAACCGCTACGATATAAAATCGAGGTTGAATCTTATAATAATATGTTTAAATGCTTTACACTTATAAAAGTATTTACTAATGAGAACTACGAAGTAAGAATTTATAAAACTCAATAATGGAAAGATAAATAACACATTATAAAAGTGTAAAAATGGCAAAGTCGTTGAATTTCCCCGTATTCTTTTTCTTAAGCCATGGTCAGAGGAAATTCACTTGCCTTAGATAAACGATAGGTAATGAATTCTTCTTTCTCTCGGGAAAAAAATTTATAACGAGCGATTTATTTTTCCGGGGTTACGATGAAACAATGCTTCGGAAAAACATTTAATCGGAGCGAGGACGGGCAACGGACAGACATCGATGAAAAGAATTATGTTGGTTAGATAGTGTTAGAACCACGGATTACACAGATAAAGTATTAACCGGGATTAACAACCACTAATAATCAATAGATAACAACTATTCGGAATGGATGCATGATTTCGGCGAAATCCTCTCATCCTTGTCATCCGTGGTCTATGCTGTTTCATTCGTAACTAGAGATTTAAACAAAATGCAGCCAGCCATAAGGGTCGTTGCCGTTTTCAACAATATCGAAATATCTCTTCTGTAGTTTTTCGGTTATAGGTCCTCGTATTCCCGTTCCGACTTTAATTTTGTCAACCGATGAAATTGGTGTAATCTCCGCTGCAGAGCCTGTGAAAAACAACTCATCGGCTGTGTAGAGTGTTTCGCGGGGTATCATACCCTCGATAATCTCAAAGCCTTCTTCCTCGGCGATTGTTATGACCGAATTTCTTGTGATTCCCGCGAGAATGGATGCGCCGAGCGGCGGTGTGTAAAGCTTGCCGTCGATTATCACAAAAAGGTTTTCCCCGCTGCCTTCCGATACCCAGCCATTGATATCGAGAGCGATACCCTCGACATAGCCCTCGAGAATAGCTTCCATTTTAATAAGCTGAGAATTCATGTAATTTGCACCGGCTTTTGCGGTTGCCGGAAATGTATTCGGCGCCATGCGGTTCCAGGTGGATACTTTGACATCGACTCCTTTCTCGATAGCTTCGGGTCCAAGATACTTACCCCATTCCCATACCGCCAGGCAGACATCGACAGGACAACTGAACGGATTGACGCCGAGTGCATTATATCCGCGATAAACTAGCGGACGGACATAGCAGGATTCGAGTTTATTGATTCTAATTGTCTCCATTATTGCTGAACAAATATCATCTTCGGTATAAGGAATTTCCATCCGGTAGATTTTTGCAGAATTGAATAGGCGCTTGATGTGCTCCGGGAGACGAAATACAGCAGTTCCCTTAGATGTCTTGTATGCTCGAATACCCTCGAACACCGAGGAACCGTAATGAGCAACATGTGAAAGGACATGGATAGTGGCGTCTTTCCATGGAACGAGTTCCCCATTCATCCAGATGTAGTCAGCCTCTTTAAATGCCATTTGATGACCTCCTGTTTATGAATTTTGGTGATAACTATTAAAAAATTTAATGATTTGCTTAAAATTGCGCAATGCTTTTCATAGGTTAGAAGTTTTTTTTTAAAGAAACAATTCTTTGCTTGGATTATGTGCTTTTTTTGATTATGATGCATTTTCAAATATTGAGGGCAATAATTTCGACAATCATTTTTATGGAGGTAGCATGATGAAAAAGGCTTTTTTTGTGTTTTTTGCCGTTTCGATTCTGTGCGCACAAATCCCACAAACTATCAATTTCCAGGGTAAAGTTACCGATCCGCTCGGTGTGGCATTGGATGGAACTTATGAGATACGGTTCAGCCTTTACGATTCCGAGGAAGGCGGTGTTTTTATGTGGGCTGAAAATCACACGAGTATCTCTGTTGTGAAGGGTCTATTCGATGTTACTCTCGGACAGTATAATCCCATCGACCTACCATTTGATACGCAATACTGGCTTCAACTTAGGGTTGAACTTGAAACGCTTACACCACGCATTCCTCTGACTGCAGTGGGATATGCATTTCGTGCGGCAATTGCCGAAAGCCTTGTCGGTGGCGGCGGCGGCTCGAGTAATTGCTGGGGATTCATTATTACAGATGGCGCCGACACAACCATTCAAACTCACAGTCTATGGGGTATTTCGCGTGCCGGGAATACTCTTTACGGCAACACGGACAGCACACATATTAATCTCGGTGTGGAAAGTATAACCGGATTGGATGGTGCAAATTACAAATATTGCACTGTAGGCGGAGGATATCTTAATACTGCTGATGGTCCACATTCGACTGTTACCGGTGGGCAGGGCAATGATGCCAGCGCTTCGGGCGCAGCTGTCGGCGGCGGAACAAGCAATACAGCCGATGGTATCGGTTCGACTGTTGGTGGAGGCGAAAGCAATGAAGCTACCGGTGAATATGTTACTATTGGCGGGGGATACGACAATACCGCCAGTGATGACCGCACTACTATTGCCGGTGGATATGTGAATATAGCGAGTTTGGCGGGAGCGACTGTCGGCGGTGGATATACAAATATCGCCGACGGTGCGTATGCAACGATTGCAGGCGGGTGGGCGGACACCGCAAGCGGTGTCGCTGCAGCGGTTGCAGGTGGAATGAACAACAGCGCAAGTGGATACCTTGCGGCTGTCGGCGGCGGTAGGGACAACAAAGCTATCGGCTATCAATCCACAATTCCGGGTGGTAGTTTTCTTAAAATCGGCGACCGCTCGTTCGGTTTTCGCGGCGGTATCGGTGGAAATCCGGTTGCGGAAACCGATGTATCGAGTGAGAGCGAAACATTTCATATAGTCGATGCACACTTCCATTTCAATTTCAACAATGAAGATGCCGATTTCCGTATAGATGGCATATCGGATAATGTCTTTTTTATCGATGCCTCGCAGAATGAAGTCTCGATAAATTACATCCCCGATGACCCGGCACCGGATTCGGTAATTACAATTGTTGGTGGAGTTTTACATAAAGCTGAATATTCCACAGGCGCCGGCGCTGACAACTGGGGGACTCAGGTTATTGTTTCGGATGCCACACTCGATGGCGATGGAACTGCGGGTAATGTAATAAAAATTGCCCGGCAGGGCGCAGCGACGGGGCAAGTCCTAAAATGGAACGGCGCAACATGGTTTCCAGCGGATGATGACTCCAGTGCCGCTAGCGGTTTTACAAGACTTCGTGCAAATGGCGGCGCATGGCTCACGGACAGCGTTACATTCGTCGAGGGCGCAGATATTACTTTAACTCAAACCGGCGACTCGATTACGATTTCCAGCGTAGGAGCCGGCGGTGGTAACTGGATTGATGAACCTTCTTTAGATAGAATTTATAATGATAATTCTGCAACGGTGGCAGAGAGAGTCTATGTATATGATGCTGGCGATGTTACAATCAGCGATGGAGATCTTATACTAGAGGGCGGTATAACAAGAAATATCTGGGGTGCGGATGGAGATGCAAGCTATAACCACTATGCCGATAATGGATATATAGGATACAAATTCACACCTAATTCAAATATGACAGTTACGAAAGCTAGAGCATTATGGGCAGGTAATTGGTATCTTATGGATGCTTCATTCACTGTGCTGGCGGGTCCCATTAATTTCGCAATAGATGGCGTTTGGCAAACATCGGCGCTTCCGGCTCCAGTATTGCTTTCGGCAGGTAATAATTACTGGCTTCGGATGTGCTGGGATATTATGTATAGCTATCCATATCAATCGACTCCACCAACCTGGGATGACGGCACAATAGTCGATGACATATCGAGTGTGATACAGGGCGGCGGTGTAGCAAATTGTGGAACGAATATCGCACTGGTAATGTATCGATTCCCGGCAATAGATATGGTCTATGAACTCGATGACGGCGGCACGGATGGACATATCGCTGCAGCATCGGGTATCAGAACCGGTTCCGTTACACTAACCGATTATAACCATTTTGGTTCAGCCGGTTCCCCGGGTTATGCCAACGATGATGTATCGGATGTTTATATTGAGGATGAACTCGAGGTGGATGGCATCACTCGATTGGGAGACGCACTATATATCGATAATGTGCCGGATGATGCGGTAGCTGATTCTATCCTTACTATCGATAGCGGACAGGTCAAGAAAGTGTCCGCAAGCGCGGTAGGAGGTGGAAGTGGTTTCACACAGCTTCGCGCAAACGGCGGCGCATGGCTCACCGACAGCGTTACATTTGTCGAGGGCACAGATATTTCTTTGACTCAAACCGGCGATTCGATTACAATTTCCAGTTCCGGCGCCGGTGGCGGAGCTGCAAATCTTCAGGAAGCTTATGAAGGCGGTGGAACAATACTTATGAGTGATACTTACGGCGACATTCGTATATGGAACGATTGGAGCGATGAGATGCTATTTCTCGATGAGTCCACCGGAGATGTCGGAGTCGGCACGACAAGCCCTATGTATAAATTTCATGTAGTAGGCGCAATAGCAACCGGCTCTGCGCTTATTGCACCGAATACAAGCAGTGGTGGCGATGCCGAATTATGGCTATCGGAAGATGACGATAACACGCAGGGGATGTCGATAGCATACGATGGCAGCGTGAATAGGTTCTTTGTGTATGGCAAGGATGGCGGTTCAACCTATGGTCCTCATCTTACAATCAACCGGGATAATGGTTATATCGGGCTTGGTTTCGGGACGAATGCAACTCCGGTCAATCAACTCGATGTGAATGGTTCGGCGGTAATCGGCGATGCTTATGCATCCATTAATGCCGCACATGCAAACGGATTGCTTGTCGAAGGCGATGTCGGTATCGGTGAAATAAATCCGGCGGAAAAACTCGATATTGCAGGAAACATTGCAACAGACGGCTATATTAATATCAGAGATATGGTAGTTCCCGCCCCGGGAAATCGGCTTTATGCATCGTTGGGAGACCTTTACTGGGATGGCACACAATTGAATTCCATCGGCGGCTTCCAGCAGCTTCGCGCTAATGGTGGCGCATGGCTTACAGATAGCGTTACGCTTGTCGAAGGCACTAATGTTACGCTGACTCAGACCGGCGATTCGATTACAATTACCGGTACAGCAGTCGCCGAATGGGAAAACGCAGGCTCGGGAGATAACGAATATAAGCGTCCGGTATTCGCGGGCGTAGGCAATGACAATGTGCGAGCGTATGAAGAAACATCGCTTCGCGGGCTGTATGGCCGTTCGTATGCCGACGCAACGCATTATGCACTTGGTTATGCCGGATACTACGGCAATGACATCGGCGGGATAGACCGGCATATCGGCATTTATGGAAATTCCGGTATTGGAACCGATAATGTCGCCGTTGCGGGAAGATTCAGCAGCGGAACATACGGTTTCCTCGGTGGAAATATCGCCGGTAATAATGTCGGTGTCCGCGGGAATGGCGAATGGGTTGCGGCGTTTTTCGGCGATTACAACGACAGCGACTGCGGTGAACGCGGTGTATATGCTATCGGGACGATATACGGCGTTTTTGCGCGCGATACCAGCGGCGGAACGACGACATCCGAAAATTTCGCATATCTCGGCTACCGTGAACCGACAGCACCGAACACAGAATATGGCATTCTTGCCTGTGGCAACGACTATGCGGGATATTTCAACGGCGATGTTCGTATTACCGGAAAGCTTTTCGACTCATCCGGCGATGAAGGCACAAGCGGACAGGTGCTCTCGAGCACAGGCGGCGCAACCAACTGGATTACACCGACAAATGGCGATATTACAAGTGTTAACGCAGGCGACGGACTCACCGGCGGAGAAACATCGGGGGCTGTAGATCTGGATGTCGGCGCCGGTGATGGAATAAATGCTCTTGCGAATTCTATCGAGGTCGATGTTACCGACATTCTCGGAACGGGATTGACTGAAAGCTCGAACAATATTAATATCAATTTTGCCGGCACCGGCTCGGCAATCACAGTGGCTCGAAGTGACCATAATCACGATACCCGTTATGTCCGAAACATGAACGGCGACGACAATTTCCGGCAGGGACATAGCAATACTACTGTCGGTTCGGGAACGATAACATTGGTTACTACACACATGACAACACTAAAATTTAATCGCGACACAGGCAATTTCGAGTTCGACCGCAATCCAGGTGCATCATGGACATATCAGATGATTATGTGGAGATACAACAACACATCCAGCTATGCATGTACAAATGCAGACCCATATATATTGACCACAGGATGGACCGGCACAGGAGGATTCAATGGCATTTTTGAATTCCATTTCGGATGCCCGATAAATAGCGAAAACGAAATGACACATGTGTACGGTATCGATTCCAATGGCAAAATCTTGTGGAACTATGAATCCTACGATGTGAATTACTGATATTCAATGCTAAAAAAAAACACAGCGGAAACCGCAGGATTTTCCCTTATATTCATATCTCTGTATTCTTTGTAGTTAAATGTCTTCTGGGTGCAGGTAACAACGAATAACCGACAACTGACACCCGTTCACAGATTACCGATCACCGTGTTCTCTGTGGTAAAATTCTTTTCTTGTATAATCGATTATCCTGAATATTTTAGAGAACATGTTCAGGATAATCTACATAGGTTCGGATAATTTTTCGGCGAATGTTCTGACAGAGCTTGCCGGTTTCGGTGGCTGCGCTATTGCTGCGGTGGCAACATATCCCGATATGCCGCACGGCAGAGGGCATAAGCTTATCCCGACACCCGTAAAGATTGCCGCTCAGAATCTCGGTATCGATGTTATCGAAATCGCCGATGTCGCCGATACTGAAACACACAAAAAGCTCGCGGGATTCGATGTCCCCGTTGCGCTAATCGTTTCTTTCAAGCTCGTTCCGCCGGAATTCATAAAAATTTTCCCGAAAGGAATAATAAATCTTCATCCCTCGCTTTTGCCGGACTTACGCGGCGCCGCGCCGGTTCAATGGGCGATTATGCACGGATATTCCCGAAGCGGAATGACAGCATTCATAATCGACAGGGAAACCGATACCGGGAATATGCTCATGCAGAGAAGTTTTGATATTGGCGAGAATGAAACCACCGATGATATATATGACAAGATTGTGCATCCCGGCGCAGAGCTTCTTTTTAAAAGCGCCGACAGCTACCTTTCGGGCGGAATCGAGCCGGGCATTCAGGTTGGGCTTATACAGCACAAAGCGCCGAGAATTAAACGGAAACACTGCCTTATCAGGTGGGAATGGAGCGCATTGAAAATACACAACCGGATTCGTGCGCTGACACCAAATCCGGGAGCGAGTGCGGCTTTTGCGGGAAAGAATGTGAAAATCCTTTCTTCGCTATGTGTTGATAATTATACCGGCAAAGAGCCGGGTTCGATTATCGAATCGGATGGTGATAAAATTCTCGTTGCCACCGGTGATGGCGTGGTCGCAATACTTGAGATTCAACCCGAAGGCAAGCCGGTTCTAAAAGCTGAGCAATTTGCCGCCGGTTATTTTAAAAAAGCCGAAAAATTCGAGGGAGTTCACGAATGAGTCATTTTTTAAAAAAACGGATAATATTTTCATCCACGCGAAACTGGAATCCCGGTGATGAATTCATTTTGTTCGGGATAAAGCGGTTATTAAAAGCTGCCGGTGTCGATTTTTCGGAGATTCTATATAATCGACATCCCACCGTGCGCACAGAATTTGGGCTTATCGACAAGTTTCTTCGAGGAACAAGCTTTTTCTTTGCACATAACCCCGATATTCAACTTAAACACCATCGTCGCGGTAAAAAGCTTCACCGGTTCGATAATAGCTTTTTCGATTCGGATTACCGTATTGCCGATTATGTAATTCTTGCCGGAACGCCTGAATGGGCTGGTCCTCGCAATAGTGAGCTTTATCGATATGCGCTAAAACATAAAATACCGGGTGCGCTTATCGGTGTCGGTATCGCAAATAAAATCGGTCATGGTGAGCATATTTATCTTTCCAATTGCGTTGAATTGATAACTACCCGCGATAGTCATGCTCAACAGCAACTCGAACCATATGGGGCAATTACTGCGGTTTGTCCGGCGCTGTTCTCGGCGCCTGAATCGAAGCCTATAACCGATGTCGGCAAAATCGGGATAGTATTTCAGGGCTCGCAGGTCTGGTCGAATTCAATCCCGCGAGAAATTCTTAATGAGCTTATACCGGTTTATCGAAAACTGCTCGATTCCGGCGCAACACTTTTATGCCACCATTTCGCCGATGTTATCGAGGGTATAAAAACTTTTGGCGAAGATGTCCCACTGTTATATTCGAGCGATGCACATGAACTGTTAGACTGTTTCAGACAATTCGATATTGTTATCGGTACAAGACTTCACGGCGCTGGAGCAGCGGCATCATGGGGAATTCCCGGTATTCTGATTACCCACGACCTGAGAACTCGAGGGTCGAGTTCTTTCCTCGAAATTATTGTTAAACCAGAACGGATACTCGATACAATCGATAGTACCGATTGGCTTAAAAAATCGGTAGATTTAGTTGAACATAGAAAAAGATGGTTCGTTAAAATGAAAGATTTGATAAAGAAAACATCACTGTTAGAATAAACGGGGGAGATAGCATGTTAAATTCAGCAATAAGCAAGCTTCTTGCACATGAATCAGAGGCTTTGGCTGACCTTACCATCCAGATACCGCAAATCGAAAAAGCCTCGAGAATATGCGCTGAATGCACTGGACGAATAATCGTTACCGGACTTGGCAAATCCGGCGCAGCAGCGCGAAAAATATCGGGAATGCTCACCTCGATTGGCTCACCGGCGATTTTCCTACATCCAACAGAAGCGCTTCATGGCGAACTTGGTGTAATTTCAAATAATGATGTCGTAATTTGTATTTCTAAAAGTGGTAAAACTCAGGAATTAGAAGCTCTTATCGCACATTTCAAATGGATTGGTTTACCGATTATTGGAATAACAGCCGATGATGAATCTCCATTGGCGCGGAATGCAGATACCCCGATTATTCTTCCATGTAAATCCGAGGGCGACCCGTTGGGAATTATCCCGACTACAAGTGTGATTTGTTCAATTGCCGCTGGCGATGCTATCGCGGCAGGAATCATTTGTTTGCATAAGATAACAAAAGAGCAGTTCCGTGCATATCATCCCGGTGGTTCACTTGGACATAAGCTAACAAAAATTGTTGAGCTTATGCACACCGGCGATGAAATTCCTGTAGTTTCATCCAAAGCGACTCTTGGTGATGCGATTATTGAAATTACTCATAAGGGCTTTGGAGCAACACTTATCATCGATAACGAAAAGCTTCTTGGAATCTTGACCGACGGTGATGTTCGGCGTGCAATTCAGCATGAGAGAATCGAAGATCCTTTGCGCGAAAATGTTATGACATTTATTTCAAAAAACCCACATTCGATTTCTCCCGATTCTATTGTCGAGGAAGCTCTGAGAATCATGGAAGACAATAGAATTACTTCACTTGTAGTGTTTGACAGTGAAAGTGTCGTAGGATTTCTCCATCTCCACGATATTCTTCAAAGGAAAATAATGTAGTTTTATGCTTATCAATATATTTGCGTTCAGAATCCGGAAAATCTCAAATAACAACGGAATTACTTTTTTCTTTGGATAAATTCTATTAGTTTGTCATAAACGAATGCGACATCCTCCTTGCCGGGCAATAGTTTTCTGAAATTGTATCCGGTCTCTCGTAAAAAAATCAGTATAAGAAAAATCGATGATGCTGCAAAAGAAAGCGTTGCTGCAATAGCGGCGCCAATGTATCCATATTTCGGCACAAGCAGTATATTGAATACTATTGTAAATACAAAACCGACCAATGACCCTAAAACATTTATATAGAATTTGCCAATTCCTGCGAAATAATGACTTAATAATACTACATAACTAAAACAAATTATTCCCGGTGATAAAGCGATAAAGATTATTTTTAGTGGGGCAAAATCGGGACCAAAAACAAATGTGAAAAAGCTGGATGGCAATAAAAGAGGGGGAATAATAACAAGTAGGGTTGAAACAAAACTGAATTTGGCGAGTTTCAATGTGAGATTTCTCGAGTATTCAATGTCTTCTGAATTTGCAATTGCCGAGAATTGTACCAATGCGATACTTCTACTAATCATCCAAACAGATTCTGAAATCTGAACTCCAACGGAGTATAATCCAACATGATAAGTTCCAAGATACAGGTGCAAAATATAATAGCCCAATCTATAATTTAAAAACTGAATGACACTCGCCAATTGCGCCATAAAGCCGTATTTTATAATCTGTGGGAGAGTTTCTTTTATTTCAGTAAAAGATGAAAACAATATATGTTTCTTAATAAAAAGGAAATTGACGAAAAAAATGCCTATCGCAGAAACATAAAGCACAAAGATGTAAGTCGAAACCGAGGCTTTTCCAAAAAGTGAAAACAGGGAAAAAACCAGAATAAAATTGATAATGGAAAAAGCTAAAAGTATAAAGTTATTTGTATTAATTAATCCTTTTCCAATAAGTAGATGTGAATGAATCCGCCATAGGCATGAAATCAATGCGAGAAAAAAGACATGAATCACAATATTATAAGGAACAATGGATGTGAGCTTCAATATAAAAAGTCCGGTTATTGAGACTATTAGAACCCAAATATACGATGGTATAATCAGTGGGAATAGTTTTTTTCGAGGGACGAGATATACGAGATTGGAACCTCCAATAAAACCACTCACCATAATAAAAATACCAATAGTTGCATTTAGCAGACCGATAATTCCTCTTCCCTCAGCGCCAAGGTATCGGGTGGTTAAGATAGTAACTACAAAAGCTAAAATTGCTGTTATAAATTTTGTTCCGAATGTTGAGAGTATTTTTTTAAACATTATATGTTTTTATTAGTGTTGCTAATCAATAATCATAAAGGTGAATCGTATTTTCTCTTCTCGGATAGCTCATGTGCAGACACCTTATAAGCAATTGTACTGTATTCTCTTATCTGTTTTTACGATATACTACTATTTTTGTGGTGTTCGAGTAGATTTTTTTAAATATACTATCCAGAGCCATCACCAGGGGGGAAATGAGTTTTGTAGAAAATTCATACCTGTAAAACTTTTCCAGAACTTTCCAAACTAACCTGAAACATTTATAGTCAAACCAAGATTTGGCTTCGATATTATCATTTAATATCGAAGATATAGCTCCAATAAGCGTTTTTCTTTCAAATCCTCGATTACATAAAACATTATCGTAATAATGGAGTGGGCGTGGGATGCCATTTCCACGATAATCGGGGAATTCTATCGTATTTATTCGATTAAAGGATTTATTCAGAATATTATCCATTAGAATTAAATAACCTTGTTGCTTTACGCTTTTTGCGCAGAATTCAAGAGCATTTAAGAAACCATCTATATCGATAATATGATACAGGCAATAGAAAGATATCACAATATCATATCGATTTTCATACTTTGATTTTGATATACTTTTTAAATCGGCATTGATAGCTGTGAAGTGCGGAAAAGTTGAATTAAGGAATTTAACAGCTTCTTCAGAAATATCTAATGCTGTAACTTCAATATCATAGCCGTTTTCAATTAAATTGTTGTATAGTAGATTAGACCAATATCCTATACCGGCACCGGCATCCAGCACTCTAACCTTTTTTGTCGATAAGGATTTCCTAATCTGCTCAAATATTTTCAAGAACGACCGGGTTTCACTGGAGTATTTCAACTCATTGAATTTTTCAGAAAGCTGTCTTCTACCGACAGACTTAAGAGTTTTATTCATTCGTTTGTGAACGCTAATCCAGAATTCAGTATTATCATATACTGTTCTTGTTCCAATGTTTGGGCAAATTTCCGTGTAAATTTTAAGAAACTCCCCGCCCACCACTTCATAGCTGAATTCATTTCTGGCAAACTCTTGCATTTTATTTTTGTCATATTTTTGATGATTATCAAGCATATTTAATATTGCATCCTCGAGTTGCGAGGGATTTCCCGGTTCGATTAAAATACCGAAATCCTGTGTAATAAATTCCTCGGGTCCCTTGCTTTTTGTAACAATCACGGGAAGACCACATGAAATAGCTTCCGCACTGACAACACTGAAAGTCTCGAAATTGCTGTTTAGCACAAAAAAGTCGGAAATACTGTAAAAAGCACAGATTTCATCATGTGTTTTCATGCCATGAAAAAATACACATTCGTTCAATAAACCAAGCTCTTTTGCAAGGTTCTCGAGAATTGTTCTGTCGCATCCATCTCCAAGAATATGAAGTTCAAAATCGGTTCTGATTCTATAAACCTTTTTTAATACTCTCAGGATATCCGAGACATTTTTGATTTTATCATCAAGGAAAGAAACATGGATAATTTGCTTTTTATCGGATTTATTCCCACGAATTGTGGCAGTGGTGTTGCAAAATTTCACAACATTTGGAACTATGTAATAATTATTCTTAAGTCCATGATTTAACATTATATCTTTAAGGAATCTCGATACTGTTGTGATGCACTGTGCATTCTTTACAATCAACCTTGCGATAAATTTCTCGAATAGTATCCTGTATTTTGCACTTTCAGGTATATATCCCGACCAATGCTCCGTAACAATATAGGGAATTTTCTTAATATACTTCAGAAATAAACCGATAAGTCCCGCGAACAGTATGACATTAACATGCACTATATCGGGTCTGCCGAACTGTTTTCGCATTACTTGTAATCCGATGTAATTCGCCATTATGTATCTGAAAAGATAAAATATTTGCCTTATTTTCGGGATTTTGATATTCTGTCGAAAATATACTCTTGTAACGGGAATTCCGTTTTCCAGGGTCGATTGAATTTCATATTTTTTATCCTTAAGATTTGGGTCATGGATTGCACTGAGAACTGAAACATCGCAGTATAGTGAAATGGCTTCGATATGCCTTTTTATAAAAGTTCCCCATGCAGGATTGACACGATTGGGATACCAGCTTGCAAGACAGAGGATTTTGAATTTCAATTTATCAGACATAGGTTCACTCCAATGGATTAAATAGAAAACATAAGTGTATAAAATGTCTTTTTTTACATTCTTTTAAAAAATATCCACACAAACAATTTTTACAACAAAAAAGGTTTTGAGCTTGCATATTTTCGGATTCGCTCTTAATTAATGAGTCAAAGAGTTGAGAAATTGCATTAACTTTGATAGTTATTAGCCGTATAACCAAGCAACCCACGACTTAAGTCATGGGTTGTTAACAGGCTGAACGACAATGGATTAACCTATTAGATGTTTGAATTGGACAGAGAATGATTTCAACAATTTTCATCGAAAATAGCAATTTTGCAAGTGTCATATTTATCGATATATTGGAGGAAAAACCTGAACAGCGATGATAGAAAACCATCCCGGAAGGATTTCCTGATTTTTGGCTCCCCCATGGTTGAGGAACCGGAAATCAAAGAGGTTGAAAACACACTCAGGTCATGCTGGCTCGGCACCGGACCGAAAGTTCATCGATTTGAAGAGATGTTCAGGGAATACAAAGGTTCAGCACATGCTATGGCTCTATATTCATGCACCGCTGCACTTCATCTCTCGATGATTGCAATTGGCATTAATCCCGGCGATGAGGTTATCGTTCCCACTCTTACTTTCGCTTCGACTGCAAATGCGGTTATACATGCTGGCGGCAAGCCGGTTTTAACGGATTGCGATAGAGAAACAATGAATATCGCTCCCGATGATATTTTACGGAAAATCACATCCAAAACAAAGGCAATCATACCTGTTCATTTTGCCGGTCGTCCATGCAATATGGATGCGATAATGAATATTGCTCAAAAACATAATCTCAAAATTGTCGAGGATTGTGCTCATGCGGTGGAAACGGAATATCATGGCAAAAAAGCCGGAACATTTAGTGACATCGGTTGTTTCAGTTTTTATGTAACCAAAAATATAATGACCGGCGAAGGCGGTATGGCAATTACCGACAACGATGAATATGCCGACAGGATCAAGATTTTAGGACTTCATGGACTCAGTAGAGATGCTTGGAAAAGATTCGGAGATGAAGGATATAAGCACTATTATGTGGTCTATGCAGGATTCAAATACAACATGATGGATATTCAAGCTGCGCTCGGGATTCATCAACTGCCGAGAGTGGAACGATATTGGGAACGAAGACAACGGATATGGAATAGATATAATGAGGCTTTTGCCGATATGCCGCTATTCACTCCGGCTCCGGTTGAACCGAATACAATTCATGCTTATCATCTTTATACATTATTACTCGATACCGATAACTTGAAAATCACAAGAGACCGGTTTATGAGCGAGATGGCAGCGCGCAATATCGGTGTGGGAGTTCATTATATTGCCGTGCATCTGCATCCATATTACGAGCAGACATTTGGATACAAGCGCGGTGATTTTCCCAATGCGGAATGGATAAGCGAAAGAACCGTTTCCATTCCTCTTTCTCCAAAACTGACCGACTATGATGTCGAAGATGTAGTAGAAGCGGTCAGATTTATTATAACAAAAGCGGGGAAATAATCGGCTATAATAAAAGAAGGAATTCAAATTTTGGCTGAAATGAAATGAGCAAAACTGATACAATTGCCATCATTGGCGCTGGAAATGGCGGTCAAGCGATGGCGGGACATCTTGCACTTAAGGGATTCAGAATCGTGCTGTATAATCGTACTCCCGATAGACTGAAACCGGTGGATATTCAGGGCGGCGTTACTCTCGAGGGTGAGATTGAAGGTTTCGGCGCTATCGATATGGTTACTACAGATATCGGCGAAGCTGTCAGCCGGGCATCGGTGATAATGGTTGTTACAACTGCGGATGGTCATGCCGATATTGCGAGGGGATGCGCGCCATATTTACGGGATGGACAAACGATTATATTGAATCCGGGACGAACGGGCGGAGCTCTCGAACTCCGAAAGGTATTGGAAGAACAAAGGAGCGATGTTCGTGTATATGTGGCGGAAGCTCAAAGTTTGATTTATGCCTGTCGGATTACTAATCCCGCAGTAGTCAGGATAATCGGTATCAAGGATTATGTTCCAATATCGGCTTTTCCTGCAAGCGATACCCCTGAGGTAATGAAAATTGCGAGGAATCTATTCGATTCATTTGCTCCGACAAAGAATGTTCTTGAAGTAAGTCTCGAGAATATCGGTGCAATGTTTCATCCACCGGTTGTTCTTCTTAATACCGGTGTGATAGAGAGGGGTGAGTCATTCCTTTTCTATCATAGTATGACACCGAGAATCTCGAAATTTATCGAGCAACTCGATGCTGAAAGAATAAGAATCGGCAAGGCTTACGGATTCGAGTTGATGTCGGCGGCTGACTGGATAGTTACCGCATACGATGGAATGCAGGGCGACACTCTGTATTCAAGAATAAGAAATAATCCAGCATATAACAATATCACAGCACCGACCAGTATCGAGACGAGATTGATTATTGAAGATATTCTCACAGGACTTGTTCCATTGATATATCTGGCTGAAACAGCAGGAATAAAAGTTCCATTGATGAGGAGCCTTGTCGAAATAAGCTCCGCATTAATTAATCGAGATTTCTGGTGCGATGGGCGCACACTGGATAAGCTGGGTCTTAACGGAATGTCTGTGGAAGAAATTCTGGAGTTTGTCAATTCTTGATTTTTCGCTTAAGTAGGGAACTTATAAAAGATGAAAAAGCGCAGCAAAATACTCGGTGGCGCTATCGGCGAATGCATTCATATCGCCGGTATTTCTCATTTCCTCGACCTTGCCGGAAAACTGGGTTACGAGACGATTTTCCTTGGTCCAGCATCTTCGATTGAAAAATTCATTTCTGCTATGCACGAGGAAAATCCCGATATTGTAGCTGTTAGTTACCGTCTGACACCGGAATTGGCGGGAACATTACTGAAAGAATTCAAACAGGCTTGTGAGCGTGAGAATTTGCTTGATAAGCGGTTTGTATTCGGGGGAACTCCTCCGGTTATCGAGGAAGCGCGGAAAATAGGTTTGTTCGAGGAGTTTTTTTCCGAAAACGACCCGCTCGATAAAGTATATCGATGGCTCGAGCAACTTCCGGAAACCGCCGGTAAAGATGAAACCGATTTCTTTCCACAAACATTGGTCGAGCGAATTAAATTCAAAGCTCCATTTCCTTTGCTGCGCCATCATTATGGAGTGCCGGCGGAATCGATTAAACCGACGGTCGATGGTATTTGCCATATAGCGGAATCACGTGCTATCGATATAATATCGCTCGGTCCCGACCAGGATGCTCAGGAAAATTTTTTCCATCCAGAAAAGCAAAATCCAAACCGTAAAGGCGCCGGCGGTGTCCCGTTCAGGTCGGAGGAGGAACTCTTTCAACTGTATCGGGCATCGCAGCGGGGAAATTTCCCCCTGATGCGCTCGTATTCCGGTACATCCGGGCATATAAAATATGCCGATATGCTGAACAGAACGATTCACAACGCATGGTGCGCAACTTCGCTATTCTGGTTCAATGCTATGGATGGAAGGGGTCCATCACCTCTCGAGAAATCTATTGCCGAGCATATTGAACTGATGAAATGGCATGGGAGTCGAAACATTCCAATCGAGGGGAATGAACCATATCATTGGTCGCTTCGCGATGGGCACGATGTGATGGTTTGTGCATCGTCATATATCTATGCTTATGCAGCAAAAAAAATGGGTGTTAAGGATTATATCTTATCCTGCATGTTCGAGACACCGCGTTTCCTGTCCAACCGTATGGACCTTGCCAAAGCGCTTGCCAAAATTGAATTAGCCGCGCCATTGGCGGACAACAGCTTTCGCATAATCCGCCAGACCCGCACAGGATTATATAGCTATCCAACCGATGTTGCAAGCGCGCGCGCACATCTGGCAAGCTCGATATATATGCAGCTTGCCCTGAATCCTTCTATTATCCATGTGGTGGGCTATGCCGAGGCTGACCATGCGGTTAATGCGGATGAATTGATAGAAAGTTGTAAAATGGCGGATTGGGTAATAAAAAAAGCTATCGAAGGCATACCCGATATGACAGCCGACCCGGTGATTATCGAGCGCAAAAATGAATTAATTTGTGAGACACATGTCCTAATCGATGCTATCGTGGAACTGGGACATCGAATGGGAGTCGATGACCCGCTTATCAGTCCGGTAGTATTGACACGAGCGGTAAAGATTGGTTTACTCGATGCCCCGCAATTGCGTGGAAATCGTTTTGCATCCGGGGAAATACGCACATGCCCGATAAACGGCGCTATTTACGCTGTCGATGAAAGGAATAACCCAATATCGGAAGAAACGAGGACAGATAAAATCATGCGCGATATCGAGTGAAGATTCAAGCCACAGAAGACTCACAGAAAAAAGGGTTATCGGTAATCGGTAACCAGTTGCAATCCGTAAAAGAACCACGGATTTTTTCCGATTTGACAGATTGCATGATGACCCCCTGACCTCATGCTGCGCATTCGGTCTGTCCCCCTTGACAAGGGGGACAAATTTGCAGAGCGCAGCGAGGCAAATTAGGGGGTGAGCATGTTTCATCACTGGTTCAGAAATGATAAAAGCGCCCAAATTACTGTAACTCATTGTTCTTTAACAATTTATATCCGTTGCAGGAGTTTTTTGCGAGACAAAATAGTTTTGTATCGATGTTTCAAAACTTTATATGGATGACAAAAAGTTTTGTATTGGTGTTTCAAAAGTTTATATGGATGACAAAAAGTTTTGTATTGGTGTTTCAAAAGTTTGTATCGGCATTTAATAAGTTTGTATCGGTGTTTCAAAAGTTTGTATCGGCATTTAAAAAGTTTGTATCGGTGTTTCAAAAGTTTGTATCGGCATTTAAAAAGTTTGTATTGGTGTTTCAAAAGTTAGTATTTATGCCGAGAAGTTTTGTATCGATAAAAAATAACTTGCACCTGTCAAAAATATATTTATGATGTATTGCGATAATATTAATTTTGACAACAAACAAATTTATAATTAGGAGGTTATTATGGCTATTAAAACAAGAGCCCCGCAATACCTTGGAGCGGCGGACTATTTGACCTGGATAAATAATGTTTTGGATTGGCTCGGTGACCATTCCAGCGACCCCGACTTTCCATCGCATCTAACCGGCGGGCTCGATACTAAAATTGTCGCTTTCGAGAATGCGCTGTCACAATATAATGCGCTCAAGGAGCTTTCCGCTGAGCGTGGATGTGTAAATTTGTAGGGGTTCAAAATTTTGAACCCCTACTTGTTCATCAGATACGAGTAGGGGCATGGCGCGCTATGCCCCTAAACTTTGACAGGATAACAGGATGGTAGAGACACAAAATCTTGTGTCTCTACATTATCCTGTAAATCCTGTTTATCCCGTCATTTTTTTCTTTGTGCGCTCTCTGCGTTGAAAATTCTTCGGGGTGCGGTGCATTTCGCATTGATAATTGCTAATTGCTAATTTTACATTGAATTTGATTGTAGGGGCGAATCTCGTATTCGCCCTTTTTTATTTGACACAGAAAGGCGAAAGGTTATATTTTCGCATGGCGCGTAATATCTGTATCATCTGTAGCTAATGCATCGTTGATTGTAAAGATTTTTATTGATGAAATAAACAGGCTAATTCCCAAATAATATAATCCTTACACCTGACACCTAGCACCTGACACCCGACACCTGACCCCTGATTATCATGAATGAAAGAGAGATAAAATTTGATATTCCCGTATTCGATTTTAATAAACCGCCTGCAATAGTGTATCCCGCCTATGCCGTGAATAGCTATGCGGTCATCAGGAGTCTTGGTATTCATGGGATTCCGATTATTGCTCTAGATAAAGAACGGTCGCCAACATTTAAAAGCCGCTGGGTGAAACCTTTAATATCACCGGATGCGAATATCGACCCTCGAGGATTTATCGAATTTCTCGTTGAGCTTGGAAAAAAATTGAACCAAAAAGCCGTTCTTTTCATGATGAACGACCTCTATGCATATATGATTATTCATCATTATGAAAAACTTGCGCCATATTACTATTACAACTACATTTCTCTCGAAGTGATGGATAATTGTCTCGACAAATATCGAATGTCCCTGATTTGCGATACTGCCGGTGTTCCGCAACCGAGAACAGCGATTTTTAAAAAAATTAGCGATGTCAGTACTGTAGCGGAACATTGCGGATTTCCATGTATAGTCAAGCCTCTAATAGCAAGATTCAGCTATGACGGCGTTAATGTGAATCACATCAACGCATTCCCCGACAGGTTCAAGAGCAAGGCTGTTCGAGCAAACAGCATCGATGAACTTAGCGCTATTTTCAAAATAACTCAAGAAATCAGTGTGCCGATTTGTGTGCAGGAAGAAATTCAGGGACCACCCACAAACTTATACACCGTGAATCTTTGCACAAATGAGCACAGTGAAATTGTAGCGGCGTTTTGTGGACACAAACTCAGGCAGTTCCCACCGGATTTCGGCACTGTTACATTGGGTAAGAGCATCATCGTGCCCGAGCTTATCGAATTGAGCCGGAAATTTATAAAGGAGATTAAATATCGTGGGATGGCGGGACTCGAATTCAAATATGACCCACGCGATAAGCAGTATAAATTTCTCGAAATCAATCCGCGCGATGGGCAGTGGATAGCTCTTGCACTTGCTTCGGGTGTTAATCTACCGCTAATTGCATACAGACAATTGATTGGCGAAGACATTCCAGCCTATACAGAGCAAATCTCGAAAACAAAGAAATGGCTCGACATTCGTGATGACTTCGAGAAATATTATCTAAAATACCGAAAAGCTGATGATGAGCACAAATTGACTTTTTTCCGATGGCTTTGGGGTATCATCGGCGCAGATATCGAAGCGATATGGAATCTCCGTGACCCGATTCCCGGAACAATTCGCTTGTTATCTTATCTGAAAAGCAAGGCATGTTCGATTGTAAGAAAAGTCTTTAGAAAAAACACGGGGATATAACGAAGTGAAAGCGCCGGCTTCATATTGGGATAAGCGTTCGGAGATTTACCGTTCATTCCTTGGCAAATCGACATACACCTCGATGGACGCATCATATTATCGTTACAGGCAATGGAAAATAAAGCGACAAATCCTGAATTGGATTCCACACAATAGAATAGGCGATGGATGTATAATCGATTATGGATGCGGAACAGGCAACATGACAGAATGGCTCGGGAATCAGTATAGGAGAGCGGTTCTTGGAATGGATATCAGTGAGTGGATGATTTAGCAGGCACAGAACAATTATATAGATAAAAATATAGGTTTTTTCCAAATAGAAAATCATATGGATGTTGTCAAATATATCCATGAACCGGTTTCTCTTATCACAATTATTCTCGTTCTTCAGCACAATACTGACGAAGATGTAATCGATATTCTATCTACTTTAGCAGAGCATTTAGCAGATGATGGGCATATTATTATAGAACGATCGGGCTCGACACATTCTGCGGGTTCCACCTGGGTCGTTCGAACACAGGATGAGTGGCATGAACTTTTTATACAATCGGGACTACTTGTTAAATCGGAAGCACAACTCGTAAGCAGGCTTTATAACCGGTTTAGGGGAAAGGTGAAAAGATTGGTTAAATTCGTTTCTTCAAGATTGCAATTGGAATCCCACAAATCTCTTTTGCTTAATAATTATCTTCATCTTCCCTTGACATGTGCAACCGCAATGACAGATTATATTCTACCATACAGAAATCCAGGATACGGAATAGCGATGTACTTATTGAAAAAGGGAGTTGAAAGAAATGAGCAAAAGTAATCCTTTGGGCATACGATTAATCGATAATAACTATCTTGTTCGCCGGCGTTCGCTTGAAGCGCATCGAAAGTTCTCGAAGAAATATGCTCGAGGAAGACTGCTCGATATCGGTTGCGGCGAAAAACCCATGAAGGCTTTTTTTGCAGACACTGTTTCGGAACATATCGGTCTCGACCATGAACGCTCGATACACGGATTGGACAATGTTGATGTTATTGGAACAGCTTATGATACAAAGCAACCCGATTGTTCCTTCGATACGGTTCTTTGCACCACCGTGTTTGAACATCTAGAGGAACCTGAGAAAGCTTTGCGGGAGGCATTCCGAGTCCTTAAGCCGGGTGGTTACGCAATATATTCCGTGCCGCTGTTCTGGCATTTGCATGAGGAACCACGCGATTTCTATCGATATACAAAACATGGTTTGCGATATTTGTTCGAGAAAGTCGGATTCGAGATAACCGTGCTACATCCATGCGGTGGGTTTTGGGTTACATGGGGAAGTATGCTGAATTATTATCTCAAGGCTTATGCTCGTGGACCCTTTAAATACATTGTGAATGCAATTAAGATTTTAAACAATCTGATTTGTTTGAAATTCGACCATTGGCATAAAGTCGAAAAATTTACATGGATGTATATTGTGATTACACAAAAACCCGAGAGTGAAATCGAGTAATGGAAAATCTACGCGATAGAACATTATCCGGTATCGGCTGGAGTGGGATTGCCCATGTGGTGCGGCAGCTTTTATTGTTTATTGTTTCCGTTATTCTGGCTCGGTTACTCAGTCCGCGGGAGTTTGGATTGATAGCCATGGTTATTGTATTTACCGGTTTTGCCGAACTCTTCGGCGACATGGGATTGGGCGCGGCTCTCATACAAAAACTCAACCTCAAGCGTAGTCATCTGTCATCGGTGTTCTGGGTGAATCTGATTACGGGAGTTGTGCTAACAGGAGTAGTTATTGCTATTGCGCCGTTGATTGCTTCATTCTATGGTGAACCGGCTCTCAAAGCTCTCGCTATGGTAATTGCTATTAACTTCTTCATCGGGTCGTTCAAAGCAGTTCAGAATGCCTTGCTCCAAAAGGAGATGAATTTCCGAAAAATCGCCGTGGTTGAGATTTCAGCGGCTCTAATTGCCGGTACAGTTGCCGTAAGTATGGCGTTATTTGGATTCGGAGTATGGAGTTTAGTTGCGCAATCAATAGTGCTTACTACAATATCGGTTATTGCGCTATGGTTTCTTTCACCATGGCGACCGGAATTCTCTTTGGATTTCAAGGCGCTGAAGGAGTTGCTGGGATTCAGCTCGAATCTGCTCGGATTCAATGTCCTAAACTACTGGATAAGAAATCTGGATAATCTACTAATCGGTAAGTTCATAGGTTCATCCCCATTAGGAATATATTCCCGCGCTTATAGTCTGATGCTGCTACCTGTCTCACAGATTTCACGCATCGTTTCCCGTGTGATGTTTCCAGCGCTGTCGTCGATACAGAAAGACATTGTGAAAGTGAAAAGTATCTATCTGCGCTCAACTCGTATCATCGCACTGGTAACTTTTCCAATGATGGCGGGCCTTTTTGTACTAGCAGAACCGTTCATACTCGCTGTTCTGGGAAGCAAATGGAGTGAAGTAATCCCCATTCTCCGTTTATTTTGCATCACAGGAATGGGGCAATCGATAGGAACTACTGTCGGTTGGATTTATACATCACAGGGAAGAACAGACATTCAGTTTAAATGGGGGATATGCTCTGGAATTGTCAGGACAGTCGCATTTATAATTGGGCTACACTGGGGGATACTCGGTGTGGCGTCTGCTTATGTTTTAAGTGGATACATCATACTCTGGTATCCAGCATGGGCAATACCGGGACGGTTAATCAAGCTAAAATTCTCGGAGATGCTAAAAAACATTATGGGAACATTTTTCTGCGCTATCACGATGGGTACGGGTATGTGGGCATTCAATTTTCTACTACCTCAAGAATTGCCACATTGGGTATATTTAGTGATACTTATTCCTATTGGAATTATTGTTTATTTTGTTATGGTGCATCTATTTAAACTGAAATCGTATATCGATGTAAAACAGTTGCTGAAAGAATATCGACACAATAGATTTAAAAACAGCGGGGAGCATACGACAGAAGTATCTAATGAATGAGAAAACCATAAAAGTTGCACATTATAAATCATCCTTTCTTCCGATTACAGAAAACTGGATTTACAGGCAAATCACAGGATTGGATGATGTCTCGGTTGTATTTTATGCAATTGTACGCGAGAATGAGGAGAATTTCCCATTTGATAAATTGCGTTGTTTGAAAGAAAACCGAAACCTGATTTCCTTGTTTTATAACCGTGCGTGGCGCAGGATTTTTCATTCTTATCCGCAATTTCAAAAATGGCTACAGGAAGATAAACCAGATTTAATCCATGCACATTTCGGTTCCTGTGGATATAACATGCTGCCTTATGCAAGACACCTCGGTATCCCGTTGATAACAAGTTTTTATGGACAGGATGCGTACATGCTTCCGAAATCTCCACAATGGATTAAGAGATACCGGGAGCTTTTTGAGTATGGGCAATTGTTTCTTACCGAAGGACCCGCTATGCGTCGAAAGCTTATCCAGTTGGGTTGCCCGGAAGAAAAGATTATTGTTCACCATATCGGGATAAAAATAGAGGATTATAAATTTCAAGCAAGAGATTTGGATAATGAAATCCGTCTTATGACCTGCGGAAGGTTTGTAGAAAAAAAGGGCATTCCCTATGCTATCGAAGTTCTAATACTGCTTAAATCCAAATATGGAGACAGAATCAGTCTCACAATAGTTGGTGATTCAGATAGCGCGGGAACTATGACCGATGAAAAGACCAAAATTCAAAATATTATCGCGAAATATAAAATCGCAGATTCAGTTACAATTACAGGCTATATTCCTCATAATGAGCTTATGAAAATTGCAAAAAATCATCATATTTATCTTGCACCGAGTATTCATACAACGGATGGCGATGCCGAAGGCGGATTCCCGGTTATTTTAACCGAGATAATCGCCACCGGGATGTCGGTCGTTGCATTTGACCATTGCGATATACCGGAAATCATCAAGCAGGACAAATCAGGCTATTTGGTTCACGAAAAAGATGTGAATGCAATGACCGAAAAGCTGGAATTCATAATCGAACATCCCGAAATCCGGCAGGAAATGGGGCGATACGGAAGAAAACTCGTGGAAGAACAATTTGATATTAAGATGTTGAATAAACGATTAGTTGAAATCTATCGAAATCTTATCCGAAAGAATTTATAGACAGCAACAGCAATCGTGTTAGGTTAGAGAAATGAGAATAATCACAATCGGCAGAGCGCTTGAAAAAATAGGCGGTGGAGCTGAGCGGTCATTGCTTTCGCTCGTTTCATGGCTGAAAGGAAGGCATGAGGTTGTTATTTTCAACTTCAGTCATAAACCATTGGAAGACACCGAATCGATGGTCAACCGTGCAATAAGGAAATTGCCGCTAATTCACATACCGCAGGAGTTTCCACTCAATTACTGTTATGCGATGGACAAACTGAAAATGCTTGCGGAGGAATTCAAGCCAGACTTGATTATTTCGCAAAAGCCACCGTTTCCAATTAAACTACCGAACATTCCATGCATTGTATTTGTTAGAGACCTGGATTATATTTTATATTTTGCCCATAAGAATGCGAAATCACCAATCGGGAGAATAAAATACATTGTGGAAATGTTTGCCGGTAGAAAGATACTTGCCGAACTTAAGAAAGTTGACCTCGTGATTGCCAATAGCGGCTTTGTTGCTAAAAGTTTAAAGTCATTTAGCATAGAGGCAGAAGTGGTTTATCCTTTTATCGATATCTCCGAATACCGTGTCGAACGAGAAGCTCCGGAGTACTTGACTTTCATATCGGGAATTCTCTGTAATCATAAGGGTTTCGATGTATTTCGTGAAACTGCGCGGGATATGCCGGACAAAAAATTCCTTGCGGTCGGTCGTGACCCGAGCAATGAGATGAAAACAGCGCCGAAGAATATGGAATGGATTAGCTGGACAAAGGATATGCGAAAAGTATATAGAAAAACGAAAATGCTTCTCGTGCCATCGCAATGGGAGGAGCCTTTTGGGAGAGTTGTTGTCGAAGCGCAGGCGAATGGTATTCCTGTGATTGCAAGCGATATCGGCGGTTTGCCCGAAGCTGTGGGCGAGGGTGGTAAATTGGTTTCTCAATATGATGACAACGCTGAATGGATTAAGAGTATCGAGAGTTTAATCGATGATAATTCACAAATCAGCAAGCTTTCAAAAGCAGCGAAAAACAATAGCAAGAAGTTCTCTGTCGAACGGATACTCGAAATGCTGAGACTCGTTGTATCAAATAAACTTGGTATAGAACTCTAACAGAATAGTGAGATTATACAGATGAAAATAGCAATCGACATGCGCCCGCTTCAGACAGTGTCGCGATTCAGGGGAATCGGCGCACATGTACGCAAAATTGTGGAAGCTCTCGCTCAATCGTGTCCAGAACACAGGTTTATCCTAATGTATGCAGAGAATCCCGACCCGCTCGATATCGATTTTGCTTATCCTGAAAATTTCACTAAAATTTCTATTGGCGGCAAATTTAACAATTCCGCTAGTTTTGCAACAAATTGGATGTATGATTCGGGAAGATTGTTAAAAGCTTTTGATAAACTCGAGCCGGATTTGTTCTTTTGCACAACATTTGCCGAAATGTGGCTGCCACCACCGAGAACATCGGTTCCGACAGCGGTTTGGGTATATGATATTATTTTCTTTAAATTCCCTGAAATATATGGCAGAAATTTGCGCAATAATTTCAAGCGCTCTCTCTGGCGAAAAAAGCTCGAACATGCAGTTCACGCTGATATTGTTATCGTAAGCTCTAATTCGGTGAAAAATGAGCTTTGCGAGGAAACAACATGTCCGCTCGATAAGGTGCATGTTATCCCACTCGGTGTCGAGCCGAAATATTTCAATCACGAACCCGATGAAGCCAATCGAAAGCTGAATTTACCCGAAAGATTTGCGCTTTTTATCGGAGGGCTCGACCCGCGCAAGAATCTCGCTCGTACAATCGAGGCTTATGCAATCGCTGCGAAAGATAGCGAATTGCCGATGCTGGTTGTCGCAGGCAAAATTGCGGATGACAAAAATATCCGCGAAATCGAATCCAGAATAGAAGCGCTTGGATTAGGCGACAAAATTGTATTCACAGGATTTGTGTCGAATGAGCTTTTGCCATCGTTATATGCCGCTGCCGAATTCTTGCTGTTCCCATCGCTAAGTGAGGGTTTTGGACTTCCGGTTATCGAAGCGATGGCAGCGGGTTCTCCGGTGCTGACATCGAATATCTCGTCAATGCCCGAAGTCGCCGGAGATTGTGCAATACTTATCGAACCGTATAGCATAGAATCCATTGCGGATGGCATAAAACAGCTTGTGTCGCAGCCGGCTCGAAAGGATAAAATGCTCGAATGCGGGCGCGAAAGAGCAAAAAGCTTTTCGTGGGAGAAATCGGCGAGAAAGCTTGTAGAAATCTTTGAAAATAGGATGGTCTAAATGAATGAAGGGAAGAACATATTGCTCGCTCACGGCGAGGGCGGGCTTGCAACAAAAAGGCTTATCGACAAAATCTTTGCACCCAAGCTTATGAACCCGATACTCGCTAGATTCGAGGATTCCGCTATTCTTGAGGTCGGCGGAGAAAAGATAGCTTTTAGCACGGATGGCTTTATTATCGAGCCCATCATTTTTCCCGGAGGCGATATCGGCAAACTAGCGGTGACGGGAACTGTGAACGACCTCGCAGCAATGGCTGCAAAACCGCTATTCTTCTCGGCTGCGTTTTTAATCGAGGAAGGTGTCGAAATCGATAAAATCGAAAAGATTGCCGAATCATTCGCAGTAGAGCTCGATAGGTTCGGCGCTATCCTTGTAGCGGCGGATACTAAGGTCGTCCCGAGGGGACACGGCGGCGAAATATACATATCCGTTTCAGGTATCGGTGAAATCAAAGCGGATGTGCACACCGGGCGAATCCGTCCCGGCGATGAACTCGTGTTGTCCGGTGATATCGCACGGCATTCGGCGGCGATTATTGCAGTTCGCGAGGAAATCGAAACCGACCCGCCGCTGCTTTCCGATTGCGCATCGCTATGGGAATTGGTCGAAAGCGCTATCGCTCGGGGAGTGGATATCCATGCCATGCGCGATGCAACCCGCGGTGGACTGGCGACTATTCTAGTCGAGATTGCCAAATCAACCGGATACGGAATTACAATCGCTCAGAGCGGAATCCCGATAGCGAAACAGGTCGCGGTATTGTGCGATATATACGGATTCGACCCGCTATATCTCGCTAACGAGGGCAAAATGGTCTTTTTTGTCGAGCAGGGCGAAGGAAAAAGGCTGGTCGAGATACTTAGTGAAAATCCGCTCGCCAAAGATGCTGCAGTTATCGGCTGTGTCGAGGAATCCGGCGAGGTGATAATCGACACAACCGCCGGCGGTAGAAGAAAGCTCATTATGCTCGAGGGAGAGCAGTTGCCGAGAATTTGCTGATGCAGGTGGTGGGAGTCAGATGTCAGGGGTTAGGTTAGGGATTTAAGTTCAGACGAATAAGATGTGTCGTGTGTGATTAGTGGTGAGTAATGAGTGCGGAGTAATGCGTCATTCCCCTCATCGTTCGTCTTTTTCCACTCGATTCATGCTTAATTATTTTAAATGGCGAGCGGTTTATTTACGATGGAGAGCGGTTTATTTCAAATGGCAGGCGGTTTATTTCAAATGGCAGGCGGTTTATTTCCAATGGCAAGCGGTTTATTTACGATGGAGAGACTTTTATTTTGAATGGCAGCTCTTTTATCTTGGATGGAGAGACTTTTATTTTGAATGGCGGCTCTTTTATTTCGGATGGCAGCTCTTTTATCTTGGATGGTAGAAGGTTTATTTAGGATGGAGAGAGGTTTATTCCCCTTTTTTGCTCGTTTTTGCACAAAAATTGTGCTATTATGAGGAAAAGAAGGTTAAATGAAGAGTTGTATCAATTTTTTAGGTTTATCGCGTTTCTTAAAAGATTTCTTTAAAAATCTCTGTTAATCTTTTATCAATATTACCTTTAAAATCTTTTCCCGAAATGCCAAGATTTTTTAGAACTACCAAGAACCTTTTAAATCCATTCTCTGTTCTCATCTCAACCCATTCTACATTATTTGCTTCGAATTGTGTTATATTGGTTTCAGATAATTTGTCTGCCACAAAAACACGAGTATCTCTTGCATGTATAACATCAGCACTTTCAGGATTTCCTTTCCCCATTAGTTTTACTTCACTCCTAAACATTTCTTCGGGACTGTTTCCAATCAAATAGAAATCAACTTCTCTCAATGATTCTGGTATATTGCTCTGGTCATAATGGCGTTCTGGCACATTGAAAAGCATGCATAAAGTCCTAAGAAGTGGTTTTTCGACCTGCTTTCCCGCTGTGCTCCATAAACCACCTCTTAAAGCAGACCGTTTGACAGCAAGAGTATTAATAACAATAAGACTTTCACTTACATTCAAATCAACACTAACACCTCTAAATTTTAAGGTTAGAGTAATATCTATTTCCTCGTCATCTTCAATTAATTCATTCAATGTATCATAAAGTGTGTCGAAATGCTCGACTGAAGCTTCAATAACTATATTTCTTTGAGATGTATTATACATATTTGTTATAGTTTTCATGTTAATACCTGAATTTATTGCAAAATCTCTTTTGGGTAGTTCAGGATCGAGGAATTCATCTTTATACCAATCGATTGTAACTTTTTTGTTATGCAATTTGGCTTCAATAATTCTCTTGAAAAAATCAATAGCATATTGAAGGAACTGTGCATCCAATAGGTTAATTATCTCAATACGATAATCATCCGCCCTCAATAATCTTCTTATTATCCTTTGAACAACGACTCCTTCAAGTGTCATGATTAACTCCTTTTACGATATGCTTAAAAGTATCGGCATCAATAATTTTTGGCGTTTTTTCTACAAAAACAGAATGATTGACTATCTCGTTTCTGATTTTCTCTATATAATTCTTCTCAATTTCGGTCAGGAAAAAGAACCTTTCCAAATCCATCGCCGCCTTTCCGAATGTTCCTCGTCCAGCAAATGGGTCGAAAAGCAAATCGCCGATGTATGAATAGTATTTCACAATTTTATTGCATAATTCGGTTGGGAAAACTGCGCTGTGAACTCTATCGAACACAGGGTCGATTTTCCATGCATTCGATGTTTCGTAGTCTCCATTGACTTTGCTTTCTTCAACAATATTGCGACCATATTGATGAATGTTCCAATCCAAAAGCTTATCTGTTTTCTTTCGATAGACCATGACATATTCGGTTAATGGATTGGGTTTATAGCCAAGCGGTTTTCTATGTTGCAGAAATCCAGCATTTCGGTTTTTCACGCTTGCTTCAGGTTTTACCCAAATAATATCATCGATAAATTCCCATCCCATTTCAATTAAATAGGGATGAATATCAAAAGGAATCGGGTATCTTTTGCTTGCATGTTGTCTGCTGACACGCGGAATGATAATCGGGGAAGTATTTAGAATGAAAAAGCGACCTTCTTTTGTGATTCTGTGAACCTCGCGAAAAACATCAACCAAGAAATCAAGATATTGCTGGTAGCTCTGATAAATCGAATAATCTCTTGCATTGTAATAGGGCGGTGATGTGAAAGTAAGATGAATGGAGAAATCGGGAACATTTTTAATTATTTCTAAAACATCCCCATGAACAATTACATTTCTCATATATTCAGGTGATTCAGTATGCTTTTGTGTTTTTCTTTGGGTTTGCTTTTCTGGAAAGAATTCCTTTCTAATTACATATTGAACCATTTCGTTTGGATGGTCTTTCAATTTCTTCAATTCTGTGGCAATATCCGAATTATGATTGAATACCAGCAAAGCTCTTATTGCTTGAAGAACCACTTTGGGGTCGGCATCGGAAAGCATTTGAACCAGAAAGGGAATTGCTTTTCTCGAATGCATTCTTCCGATACATGAAACGGCTTCGCGTCTTACCATTGTATTATTTTCCGTTTGTGCAATTTCAGAAACAACAGGTAAATATCGGTCATTTCCCAATTTCCCGAGATTTTTCACTGCAAGGTAGCGCACTTTTTCATTCGTGCTATCAAGCAAAGGAATAAAGCAATCGCCACTGAAACCGTTGGGCAATCTTCCAAGATTCTCAAGCAAAAAGACAAGAGTGGGATTATTGCCATTTTCATTGATGAGTCTGTATAACTCTGTCCTATTGCTCTTTTTCAATTCGTCTATGTATTCTTTTGTTAGCATTTCTCCTTCTGGTTGTCGCCGTAGTAGAGGGCGTTCATTTGGGTTGCCTCATAAATTGAATCCATTCTATTTTTTTCTAAAGCCATATTTATCTTCTCGTTTTTCAAATGCTTCTTTGCTTCCTTCAAGTAGTTCGATTATCTCACCTTTAATATCAGGATTTTCAATAGAACCAGATTTATATTTGATTTTTCCTTCTTTATAATCAGCAACAATTATCTGCTCCGCATCTGCATTAACTACTAGATTCGCGTTATGAGTTGCAATAATTATCTGGCGATTTTTCTTAGCTTTTTTGAAAGCATCAACTAGGGAACCATAAACAAAACGATTATCCAGATTCTCCTCAGGCTGATCAACAATTAATGGGCAATCACCTTCGGCAAGAAGTAACTTTAATAGGATAGTTCCTTTTTGACCAATTGAGAGTTTTTCTAAATTCTTATTATCAAAAATTATTTCGGAATCCATCCTACAGTAGTTATCATAAAGCCAACTATAAAATGTTTGGTTTGTAATTCCCGTTTTAAATGCTGATAACGCTTCATTTGCTTTTGCAATGTATTCAGCAACTTTTTTCGAAATATCAACATTTTCATTAATTATGCTTTCTAAAAACAACATCAATGGAGCAAAATAGTCATCATCCTTAATGATTCTACCATCAAAGTAATTGCTACCTTTTTTAAATTTGTCTCCATCGAAGAAAATAGAAGCTTTGAAATCTATATCAGATAGTATTTCTTCCTTACCTTCACTGAATTTGTCTATCATACTTTCATATTTTTCTTTTTGTTCTTTAAGCTTCTTAAACATTTCGACGAATTGACTTTTTCTCTTACCCTCCAATTCTTTTATTCTTTTCTTCTTTTCATTGATTTCTATTAGTTTTTTTTCAAATTCATTAATTTCCTGTTCGATTATGTGTTTTTGTCTAAGGAGTTTTACATATTTCCCAAAATTTTTAAGTTGTTCAGTTATTTGATTGAGTTCTTCATTTTTGGTACTTATTTTAGTTTCGATATATGTAATTATTAATGCCAGCTTATTGCTGTCAAATATAATAAGAGCGATATTGGCATCAATTTCAGCAGATTTTAATTTTGTATTAATTTCTGTGATATTTCTATTAAATTCCTCGAAAAAACTTGCTTTTTCAATAAGGTTTTCAATAGAATCTCTAATAGCTATAAGATTTGCCAAATCTTCTTCAAGCTTTTTCCTATTCTCATCAATTTCGGTGGACCTACTTTTTATATCTTCATCTATTGTTAATCCAGCTTGTTCTATCTCAGTTTCTTTGTCTTTTAGCTCACCTTCTTTTAGGCTTTTAGTTGTTCTTATGCTTTCAATTATGGCATTGGTTGTTTCTTGTTCGAGATTACAAATACTATTATTAAAATCCCTAATTTTCTTCATAGTCTGCTCTATTTGTTCGCCTATTTCGTGATAATCCTTCTTCTCATCAATGTTTTTTTCTGATTCGGAAATAATATTCATAATTTTATTATGGATATCTTTTCTATTAGAACTCAATTCCTCGATTCTACCTTGTGGCAAATATTCAATTTTCGATTCTGTGAAAAATTGCTCCAAGGTTAAAGATTTTTCAAAATCCTCCGAATTTAAGAAATCTATTTTTGTGGTGATTTCATCTGCTTGTGGTTTTTTCGAGTCACCATAATCCTGTTGCACCCTTTGAACGAAGGAATTTTTATCCTTAATCTTTTCTCCATCAAAAAGTCTACTTTGGAAGCAATTAGCTATAAGGTCTAAAAGAGCTGTTTTTCCAGCTCCTTTTCCTCCTATGACGGCAATTAGATTCTTGTTTATAACAATCGGTTCTGTTTGTAATTCAAGCTCATCATTTATCTTTGAATTTGAAAATTGAATTTGAGAAAGAGTATAAATGCTTTTGTTAGGTTCAGGGAAATCCCCCTGTATTTCCACTCTTTCTTTTGGCTCATAAATAATCTGTTTTAATCCTTCAAATGTTGGGTCGGCTTTAATCCATGTATAAGCATTTCCAATTCTGGCTAAATCATGGTCATCTGAAGATACTATTGATGGCTTATGGAATTTTTTTAAATAGAATCTTCTGGATTGATTATTGTTGGATGAAAAAGGAGGTAATTCACAAATATCAATAAAATCTTTCATTAATTTCATTTTTTCTGAACCTAATGATCTCAATATATCAAGCGGTTTTAATGTTTCCTCGTTCTTATGACTCATTTCTTTTTCAATACCACTACCTTTTGTCCCTGCATGAACAATAACGACACCACCTATCTCTCTTATTTTAGTGCTTGCTTCCTCAAAATTTACGGTTTTTGCATAAAGTCCTTTTTCATAACATAAATCTTCATCATCCATTTTTGATGGATCATGCTCTCCTAATAATTCTTTACCTTTATCAATTAAATTTACTTTTGTAATTCCCAATGGATTCAAAAGTTGCTCTTCAAGATATATGCCATTAATTAAATGATCTTGAATATCTTTTTCGGGAAATATTGCAGTTATATGAACTGATTTTTTACCTTTATCGGTTTTTAATTCAACACCTGGTAGAAAATAGATTTCAACATTAGATGCTCTTTTTTCATTTACTATCTTTCTTATCGAATCAACATTTTTTACACTATTATGGTCTGTAATTGAAAAAACAGATACGCCGTTTTCAATGAGCTTATTGACTATTTCTTCTGGTATTGAAGTTGAATCACCACGTGATGCATTTGAATGAATATGTAAATCCCATTTTCTCCATATTGAACCACGAGAGTCGTTCATTTTCTCCTCCTTATCCTCATCTCATTTATTTTCTTTAAATACCGAATCAACTTTCTCGACTAACAACTTGAAATTTTGTCGAGCTTCTTCATTTCCATTTACTCCTCCCTTTTCTCATCTCATTTGTTTTCATTTTCTTTGCTTATATTTCCAAATAAGCTTTCAAATCAATTTTCGCAAGAAATACTTTAAAGATATTAACAATTTTCGTCATTTTCTCCTCGATTTCCGCTAAGTCATTGAAATTCATAGAGATTACAGTGTGATTTTTCCATTTTACAGTGATAAGCACGGAGATTGCAGTCTACTTTTTCCATTTTACAGTGACAAGCACGGAGATTGCAGTCTACTTTTTCCATTTTACAGTGACAAGCACGGAGATTGCAGTCTACTTTTTCCATTTTACAGTGACAAGCACGGAGATTGCAGTCATAAATTTTCCTTTTTCATGCTTCCTCAAAATACTCAAGAGAAAAAATGACCTGCGCGCCAAGGTCTTCCGGTCGGGGTGAGACATGTTCGACAATTATTTCGTTGAGCTCGCCCTCGCCGAACCGCAAGCCGTGGTCGATTATAACCGCTTTGTACCCACGATAAACAAAATTATATGGATTGCCATAAGCGGGAAACACTCCGGGAGACACGACTTTCCAGACTCCGTTTATGCAGATACGGGGGACGGAGCCGGCGCCGATAATGTAGCATACGAGTCGTTGATAAGGTGTCGCGTCGGGAATCTTTGGCAGAAACGAGGCGGGGAATGTTCGGAAATAATGAATGGCATCTGCAAAGAACTCGCGGCGGAAATTGACGCCGAGTTCCGCTCGAAATCCCTCGGTGCCGTCGCAAGATTCGTCTGCACGGACAAAAAAAGCCTGGTGTGAATTATCGCCGATATGCCCTTTCGCTCCGAATGTGTATGTCATCGGGCGGGAATAGACAATGGGGCATTCGCTGTGCGCCGGGTTGTAAAAGCGAAAGAACAAATCCCTTAGCGCGACATTCTCCGGGCTCGTATCGCCTGCATATCGCGCCTCGATTGTTCTCGTATCGATATGGTCTCGCTCGAGATATTCGATTATGTCGCCGACCGCGCCGATTAGAGCGCCGGCATAAGATGGCAGATACTGCGCTCGTGCGGCATTGTTGTAATCCCGTGTCTTTCCGTCATCGAATGCGACAGATTGCCACGGGACTAAATCCCAATAATCGATGTATCCTGAATAAGTTTCACGGGGACCTGCCCATTCATCCCATAGCCATTTGCTTTTTGCCACCCATCGCGAATCGATAGAGAGGAATGGATATCTTTTCAGAGTCATGAAAGGCATTTTTGAAACTCTCATGTTTCGAGTTTCTTTAATGGTATATAGATTTTTAATTTATGTCAAGAAAAAACTTTTACCGGAATGAGCAAAGATTGGGAATTGGGGACTGGGAATTAGGAATTAGGGATTCCACCCCGTTCCAATGGTCTCCGTTGGAACGAGAAAACAAACGGTCTCTACGGTGATATGTTTTTCTTCGTGTTCTCTGTGGTTTTCTTCGGGGGTGCGGGGCACCGATTACCGATAACCGATAACCGATAACCGATTACCGATAACCGATTACCGATAACCGATTTTTCTTGCTCTATTCCGATAATGTAGTTTTTTCATTTATACTTATAAAAAAACAACAGGAGGCATTTATGGGTGAACATAAAATAGTTGAATGCGTGCCCAATTTTTCTGAGGGCTGCGATATGAAGTTAATCGGGCAAATCACCGATGTGATTGCGGGTGTCGATGGTGTCGAGCTTAAGGATATCGATCCCGGTCGGACGACAAACCGGACAGTTGTAACATTTGTCGGTTCGCCGGATGGTGTTATGGAAGCCGCTTTTCAGGCAATCGCGAAAGCTGCCGGGCTTATCGACATGCGGAAACACTCCGGTGCGCATCCCCGGATGGGCGCAACCGATGTGTGCCCGTTTGTCCCGGTTGCGGGTGTTACAATGGATGACTGTGTCGGGTATGCCCAAAAGGTTGGCGCCCGTGTCGGCGAGGAACTCGGGATTCCAGTCTATCTTTACGAATATGCCGCATCGACACCGGAAAGGCGCAATCTTGCATTCGTGCGAAGAGGGGAGTATGAGGGTCTTCCCGAAAAGCTCGCACCATCGGGACTAAAACCCGATTTCGGTCCGGATACATTCAACGACCACATCGCCCGAACCGGCGCTACCGCTATCAGCGCGAGAGAATTCCTGATTGCATACAATGTCAACCTGAACACGCAAAACAAGGATTACGCCACGGATATCGGATTCGAGCTTCGCGAGAAAGGGCGCTCTGCAAGGCGAGGTAATATAAAACCGTTCTATTATCGCGGGGAGATTATCCGCTATGGCAAAGATTCTTACCCGTGCGGCAGTTGCGATTTCACCGGCGGAACACTCGACGAGCTTGAGAAACACACACAGGAGAAGCATAATTACTCGATTATCGAGCTTCTCGAACTCAATAACATCGACCCGACTCATCTCGATGGCAAGGCGATAAAGAAGCCGGGGCATTTCACTCATTGCAAGGCTATTGGCTGGTTCGTGGACGATTACAAAATTGCGCAGATATCGATAAACCTAACGAATTATAAGAAAACACCGGCGCATATCGTTCTCGAAAAAGCGCGTGAGCTTGCCGCCGGGCGCGGATTGCTCGTTACCGGAAGCGAGGTTGTCGGGCTTATCCCGTATTCGGCTATTCTCGAGTCGGGCAAATATTATCTACGCAAGCAGGACAGGTCGACGGGCATTCCACCGCAGGATATTATCCATATCGCGAGCCGCTCGATGGGGCTTGGTGATGTCGCGCCATTCGACCCGAATGATAAAATAATCGGCGCACCGCAAATCCCTGATGATGCCCTTGTGAAACTCGGGACGAAAGAGTTTGTGGATGAGGTTTCGCGGGAATCGCCCGCACCGGGCGGCGGTTCTGTGGCGGCGGTGGCAGGCGCTATTGCGGCGGCGCTCGCATCGATGGTGGCAAACATCACGGCAAACAAGAATCCTCAAGGCGAGTTCAAGGATAAGCTTATCGCAATCGCTGAAAACGCTCAAGATGCAAAGGAAAAGCTCATCCGTGCTGTCGATGAGGACACTCTTGCATTCAACGATTATCTCGATGCTGTCCGTCTGCCCCGAAAGAGCGATGATGAGAAAAAAGCCCGCAATATAGCGATTCAAGCGGGATTGAAAAAAGCCGTTCTGGTGCCGCTCGAGACTGCAAAGCTTTCGTTCGAGTCCATGAAACTCGCGGGTGAGATAGCGGAGATAGGCAACAGAGCCTCCGTATCGGATGCCGGTGTCGGCGCTGGAATCGCACTTGCCGGTGTGAGCGGTGGATGCCTTAATGTGCTTATTAATCTCGCAGACATCACGGATGATGAATTCGTCGCTGGGATGAAAACCGAATGCGAGAAACTCGAATCCGGAGCGAAAGAGCTTGCAGATAAAACTCTAGCGAGAGTGAAAGAAATCATCGCGGGGATGTGATGCTTTATAAAACATTTAAAATATACTTGATAATTTAATAATTTAAACATATTCTATTATCGTAATGAATCAAAGAAGCAAAATCAAATGGGAAAAGACGGAAAGTATTACAGATCCGTCGATTCGCAAAGCCCGGGAAAGCTATAGAGTTGCAGAATGGTGCAGAAATAGTAATATGTATAATTCTGCAGCCAATAGAATGTTCTATTCAGTTTACCAGTGCTTATTTGCGGTTATTTGTAAGGATTGGATAGAGATTTATCATCCCCGGAAAGGGGAAAACCTATCAGGCTTAATAATAAAACATTGTCCAAATTTTACCTGGGATGATGATTTGCACGACTTAATTGATGACCTTTATAATAATAGAAAAGTTGGTGATTATTATCGTGAAGATGTTAATTCCGAAAAAATTGATATGTTGTTAGATGATTATGAACAATTAATTAAAAAATGCGTGGAGTTCGTAGAATATGCAAAATAATACTATTACAAGCTATTTAAAGTTGCTGAAAGAAAAGATAATCAGGGAATATATAGAACAAATCGAAATGGCAATACCCGGTGTAGTTATTACTACTGAATCCGAATTTAGCCTTATTCCTGAAAGTGAAAAACATGGGTATTATGATGTCGATATATTCAATATTCCATCATGCAAAATGCAATTGGCGGAAAAAATTGAAAGGAACATCCGAAGGAAATTAAAGAAAAATTTCAGAATCAATGTATCAATAATTCTTCATAATTCTGAAAATACAGAGAAATACTATTGTGATATTATTCATCATGTATTGGAACAACGCAAAAGCAATAATAAACGGGAACTGCATAAATTCATGCCATTTAACGAAATTTCTATCAAGAACAGATATAAACGCAAGAAAGAATTTGCACTTCCGGGATGTAAAATTCATTTCGGTTCTTATCAAAACGAAAAATCACTTGTGATGTGCAATTATGAAGTTAAAACTCAATTATAAATATCTTTTCAGCTTGAATTACAAACTTCCAGAAATCCCACCTGAAGATATCGAATATTCTCCGCAACATGAAGTTAGTATGTCATTTGACAAGGAAAACAATCAAGTCGATTTGATAATCGATTGTTCGCTATTTAATGATGATTATCCGGTTGAATTTGGGTTTGTTTATTTCTTTGTTTTTGATGTAATCGATAAATATGACCCCGCAAAACATGAAGATGAAAACCTGGAAGAAGTCCTAATGGAAATTTGCCTACCATATATTAATGAATTTGCAGAATGTTTTATTAACAAAACACCCTTGCCACCAGTGAGCTTCATGCCATTGATTGAATTTCATGAGTCGTAAATTACTACTGCTTTTGTTTCCTCATTTCTTCACAATTTTCCCGCGCAGTGTCTTTTTGTGTGTCTCGCCGTCTATGGATTTAAGGTCGGCTTTGAGCACAAAGATATATACACCCCTTGCCACCGGTTCGCCGGAGCTTGATTTGCCATCCCAATGGAGCCAGTCGAATGGCTCAGAAGTATATTTCGATTTGCTGAAAATTCTTCTTCCACCCAGGGAGAATATCTCCAGTGTTACATCTGCGGTGGCGCCCGTTCCCGCAAGTGCAAATGTTATATCGACACCATCGTGGAAAGGATTAGGATACGGGATAGCGTCGTAAATCTCAGCCGAGCAATCGGCAAGCTCGATATCGACACATTCCTGCATGGCATTCCCCATATTATCCCATGCTTGAACGCAGACCGTGTGCCCTCCGTATTCGACATCGGTGAAAGAGTATGAAGCCTGTGCTCGCGTAGGGTCGTCGAGTTCATAAGTCAAAGTCTGCGATATATCCACAGTATGAAACTCGTCATCGAGTTGCAGCAAAATTCCCTGTCCGGGGCGTCCGCCCATGCTGATTCCGTGCTCATCGTAAAGGTCGATAACAACAGGAAGTGAGCCATCCTTTGAACAGACGATTCCACTTAGACCGAAACTCGCAACATCAAAATGGATATCGATTTCGGGACCGATTGTATCGATAATATCGATACCCGATTCGAGGTTTGCAAAAATATTACCGAGCGCTCCCGATGAATTAGTGCAATCTTCCTCACCAAAAGCATAGACAACTATTTTAAAGCCATCGGTTGCAACAAGGTTCTTTGGCACAAAAATATCCAGTTCAAAAACACCTGTATTAACCGATGCCGCACCGGAGAAGATAATATTCCCGGGAACCGTGTACCATAACTCGCCCACACCAACAACAGGTGATTCATAGTATTTGCTTTGATTGGGTGCAAATAGGAATATTTGAGCGACACCGTCGAAAGATGTCGCAGTTGTGCCGGTTACTGTTATCCATTCGCCTGCAATAAGTGTTTCCGGTTCCGTCGAAACTGCGATAGCATCATAAGCGAAAGCAATCGTGAGAGCCGGGTCACCCATAAGAATATATGAGGCATCGGAGTCGGGGAATAGTCTCGCCCGCGAGGCAACCATTGCTGCACCGATTGAAATGGGCGCTTCGCCGAAAAGGTTCCGCACGAGTTTCTTGTTCATTTCATGATTAGTGGAAGCAAAAGTTCCGTATGTAGCAGCGATTGTCGCTATTGCTCCGCCATCCGCCATACGGACTAAAAGCTCACCGATACATTCTTTCCCACCCAGAAAATAGAACTGGGAAACATCACAGGAGAATGCTGAAATCAATGGCATCTTGTCGCTATTCTGGAAACCGGACAGGTCGCCGGGAAGATTAAGAATGTGTTCATGCGCCCAGAGATGGTAGTTGCCGTGTCCAATCCAGTTTGCCCATACACAGCCTCGGTTTATCTTTGATATGAGAGCATCGCGGGCTTCAGGCTTTTTAAGCGATGGCGCACGAGGATATTCTATAAGATACACCGGGTCGGGTATCAACCTCGAGGGAATCTCGCTTTCGATAAGGTTGCTGTTGTTTGCCGCATAAGTAAGCCTGTCATTAGAACCGTCGGTGCGATATTCGTCATCCGCAGCCATCACAGCGCGAATCCGCCAATCACCGAAAGGAGCACAGGGATAATAACGCTCCATTTTATCTATCATCTCTTCTAACTCGGATTGGCTTCGTGCAGGGAGACGACCGGATATCATTTCAACTGGAGTTGCCATGCTGTCGAAAGTTACATAGTAAATATCACTTTGCTTACTGGCATACATAGCTGGAGGGAAATATACAGGTGTCGTGGTCAGAACATGCCGGTAGTCGTAATGACCATCGCCAATAAATACAGCATATTGCGGCTTTGGATATCCGGCAATATTATATGCATAGCAAAGATAATTTCTTACCGCTGTAGCATCATATCTGCCAAAACCAAATTCTTTCATGATTTGGTCGAGGTCGATTGTTTTTGTCGAAAGCCCGATAAATCCTTCCTCAAAATCCTCCAGCGGAGATGTATCGAAAATATCCGAAGACAGAATAAGATAATCCGCTTCATAAGCGCCATTTTCCCAGAGTTTGAAGTCATTTTCCATAACCGGTTCGGGAAGCGGTTTTACCGAATTGTGCGAAAAAATATAATATTCACGAATTTCAGCGGAATCGAGGAAAGTATAATTTTCACCTACAGGATTTGCGGATAATTCTCGAATGTTTTGGATATTGCTTACATCCCAGACAGTAGGCGGTTCATCGAAATCCGATACAGTATATTCAATAAGAGGTACCGAGTCATTATAAGATTCTTCGATTGTGAAGAATCGAAGTTGAGCCTCGCGGGGTGCAAGTTCGATAGCATATTGAATATCGATATATTGAAGATACACACAAGAGTCACCCCAGGTAGGATTATAGTTATATATACATGTAATTACATTTGAACCGGGTTGAAATTCCTCTATCCATGCTGTTCCGCTAATTGCTCTATAGCAACTTGAATTGCAACAAATAGAATCCGGTTTTGGGCTCGCCGCCACCCAGCCGTTTGGAGCAATATCCACAGCAATTCTCGGGTCGGTTATATTTGCAGAAGCGCTGAAATATAGAAGTTGCCAATACCAGCCATAACCCTCGTATTCATCATAATGTTGGTCGATACCGTAGTGAGAGAATGTCCATCCTACATCGACCTGCGATGCCTCACCTGTGTATGAAATAGGATTCAACCTTTTTACCGGTTCGGTAAAATCGCCATCCAAAGCGACCCATATGGAAACGGAATCGCAATACGGGCTTTTGTGCCACAAAGCCATACCTGAACTTCCAGTCCACCATTCCGGTCCGGGGACATAAACCAAAAGCGATTCACCGGTCTCGAATATATCATCATCATCGCCGATATAATGAAGCGCCATCTCATGCAGTGTCGGCAAAGTATCGTCAAAAACTACAGGTAGTGTTCCGATATTCGATTCGAAAATGCGTATCTTGTGAGGGTCGATTATATCGGGGTCGAGTTCCGCTGTTTGGAACCAATCGCGAGTAATCGCGAAAACACCGCCCTCGCGAACCGCACAGCGATACCATACATCCGAAGCAGCGAAAGGATTGTCCGGTATCTCGATGGTAACTCGATGATGTCGGAACATTCGTGCCTGTTCATAGTTTATAAGAACAGATTTAAGAACCTGTTCAAAATGCCCTTCATCTATCGATACTCCCGAATGACCGGTGAAATTTAATTTTGCTATAATCGAGCTTGCGATTGCAATTGTGCCATCGACAGGATTGTATTTCACCGGCGATATTATTAAGCGCCCGATATGTTGAGAGCGAATCCACCCGTTTTCGGCAAATTTCACCGGTTCGTCTGGTTGAGTTGCTTTTATTCGATAGAATTCATCACGAGGAGGTATCGGTATCGATTTTACATTGCTATGTTCCCAGAAAACCGAATCAACCGGCACAATCGGCGCAGTCAGTTTAATCGGTTCACCCCAGTCGATTTGATATTCCAGTTCGACCGAGCCTTCGGGAAGAATGCCTACCGAGAAAACGAAAACAGGCAGTTTTGGTGCGCCCGGCTCCTTTGAATAGTCGGCATCATTCGCCCGGATAGACACAAAATCCCCGTATTCCGTTTTAATATCGCCGATGTCGATTGCGGGAACATCGAAAGTTATTTCAACACTTTTACCGATTGTGTTGACATTGACATTGCAAAATCCCAATCCAATGGATAAAAATATCCATAGAAGGGATAATATTCGATTTTTAGACATAATGTTATCCTGTGGTGTATTTGTTAGAATTGAATGGGCTGTTTATCAGTGCCCGTTGATTAAATAAAATAAGTGGTATAAAAACCACATCATAGTATATCAATTCTTGCATACAATTCCTCAGGATTTTATGAGAGAAAGTTGATTGTCATTAATGAATTTATCCATTAATCGAGATAAAGCAACAAAAAGATTATTTATATCTGTTTTACAAAATCGAGTCCGTAAAACTTTCCCCGAATTTAGTCGGTTCGGTTTCGAGAATATCCGCAACAGTTGCGCCAAGGTCGGCAAAAGAACTTCTTTCTCCAATGTTGATAGGTTTCACTTTTTCCCCATATATCATAATCGGTACCTGTTCGCGAGAATGGTCGGTTCCATAATGAGTGGGGTCGTTTCCGTGGTCGGCGGTTATGAATAAAACATCATCAGGCGAAAGACGCTCCATAATTTCCGGCAAATTATTGTCGAATTCGCGAAGCGCTTTTGCAAAACCGACTACATTGCGCCTATGCCCGTATTTCATATCGAAATCGACAAGATTCGTCATCAGGATTCCGTCTTGTGTTTTGTTAATCTGCTCGATTGTTCTCTCGATACCCTCGGCATTAAAATGTGTCTCGATACGCTCTGTTATTCCCATACCTGCATAAAGATCGAAAATTTTGCCGATTGCGACAACTGGATAACCCGCATCTTTAGCAAGGTCGAGCATTGTTTTGTCATAAGGCGGAAGCGAGAAATCGCGCCGGTTGACAGTTCGTTCATATCTGCTGTTTTTCCCGGTAAAAGGTCTGGCAATTACACGCGCAACGGCATGTTCGCCCTGAAGCATATCACGAGCGATTCTACACCACTCATACAGCTTATCGAGTGGAACGATTTCCTCATGTGCAGCAATCTGGAACACGCTGTCGGCGGATGTATAGACAATCGGGAAACCTGTTTCGACATGCTCATCGCCGAGTTCATTAAGGATATCGGTGCCCGATACAGGTTCATTGCAAAGAATACTGCAGCCAATTGCTCTCTCGAAAGGTTCGATAATTTCCGGTGGGAAACCATCGGGATAAAGCGGGAATGGTTTCTCGACAACCAATCCTGCAAGTTCCCAGTGCCCGGAGGTCGAATCTTTCCCGATTGATTTCTCAATCATCTTGCCGTGAGCGCCGATAGGATTGAAATTGTGCGTCATCCCTTCGATTGGATAAATATTTGTCAGTCCCAGTTGCCACATATTGCGCCAGAAAATTCCACCAAGTTTTTCCGCCACATGCTGAAGAGTCGCTGCACCGTAATCGCCATACTCTTTTGCATCGGGAGCATGCCCGATACCGACGCCATCTATGATTATGATAATCGCTCTCATTTCGACCTCCTTATTATCCATTCAATGACTACTGCAATATTATGATATTGCCCTTTCAATGCAAAATACTCAATTAGCAATGAGCAATCCAAAAGTGCCCCTCCACCCAACCCCTTATGCGGTACGGGGTCATTATTGTTCATTGCTAATTTTACATTGTTCTCTATAAATTCCTTCCAAATTCCCTATTTTGCAGGTCTCATATCCATTCATTTCACAATGATATTTAAAATCTTGCTGGGAATATAGATCACTTTGATTATTTCTTTCCCTTCGAGCCATTTTGCGATTTTCGGGTCGGCTTTCGCAAACTCGATTGCTGCATCCTGTTCCGCATCTATCGCTATTGTGATAGTGCCCCTAACCTTACCGTTGACCTGAACGCCAATCTCGATTTCATCCTGAGCAGCAAGTTCGTTATCATAAACGGGATATTTTCGCTCGAAAATTGTGTTAGAATGTCCCAGTATTTCATTCAATTCCTCTGCTATGTGAGGAGCAAACGGTGCAAGCATCCTGATGAAATTGTCACCGATAGTGTAATACAGCGGATGCTCCGGGCTAAAATCCGCTGGCAGCACATTGAGAAATTCCATCAGTGCGGCGATTGCGGTGTTGAATTGCAGGCGTTCGATTGCCATATCACTGGAGATTTTCTTGATTGTACGATGCAGTGTTTGCAGAAGCGATTTATTATCATTCGAAAGCGAATCGAACTCCGGGATGTCGGTTGAAAGCGGTGGTTTCCCGAAAAATGCTTCCGTTCTGGTCAGGAATCTTGCCGCGCCTTTTATGCCGGCTTTAGACCATAAAATCTCCCGTTCCGGCGGCGCAAAAAACAGCATTGCCACACGGGTAGTATCGACACCAAACTCATCGGAAAGCTCGGTCGGTGATACAACATTGCCTTTCGATTTGCTCATGACATCGCCATGCTCATCGAGCACCATGCCATGGTTGAAAAGCCTGAGCGCCGGTTCATCGCCGCACTTAGCAGGGATATATCCATTGTCAACCAGCACCTTGTAGATAAACCGGAAATACATCAAATGCCCTGTTGCGTGTTCCGCTCCGCCGATATAAAAATCGACCGGTAGCCATTTTTCAGCCGCTTCTTTTGAAAATGGTTCTGTCTCGTTGTGCGCATCGGTGTAACGCAGAAAATACCATGCTGAGCACATGAATGTGTCCATCGTATCTGCGTCGCGATGAGCGGTTCCACCGCATTTGGGGCATGTTGTCTCATAGAATTCGGGAACATCCGCCAGTGGTGAGCGACCCTTTGGCACATAATCGACCTTATCATCCGGCGGAAGCAGCACCGGAAGGTCGTCCTCCGGTACGGGAATGATACCGCACTTATCGCAGTGGAGCATCGGGATAGGCGCGCCCCAGTACCGTTGACGCGAGATATTCCAGTCGCGAAGACGAAATGTTACGCAAGTCCTGCCGAATCCTTTCTCGATACCATATTCGGTAATTTTATCTATGCCTTCGATAGACGGAATGTCGTTAAAATGAGCGGAATTCACCATTATCCCCGGTTCGATATACGCTTCGGTCATCTCCTCGACATCGTTCTCGCGGTCGAACGGTTTGATGACGAGCTTTATAGGGATGTCATATTTCTTAGCGAATTCGAAATCTCGTTGGTCGTGAGCCGGGACAGCCATGACTGCGCCGGTACCATAGCTTGCCAGCACATAATCGCCGACCCATATCTGGATTCGAGCGCCGTTGAATGGATTGAGCGCATACATACCGGTGAAAACACCATCTTTGTCGCGGTTTTCGGAAGTGCGTTCTATTTCGGTGCGGAGGAGCGCAAGTTTCTTATAATCCTCAACAGCCTGTTTATGCGATTCCGGGATATGCGGCAGCAGCTTTTTCATGATTTTTGCATCTGGTGCGATTGTCATGAATGTAACGCCGTATATCGTATCCGGTCGAGTTGTGAAAATCGGCAGAACGAGAGTGGTGCCATCGATTGCGAAATCGAATTCACCACCTTCGGAGCGACCGAGCCAGTTGCGCTGCATTGCGATAATATTGGAAAACCAGCCGTCCTCGAGTTGAACGAGGTCGTCGAGCAGTCTTTGCGCATAATCTGTGATTTTGATAAACCACTGCACCAATTCGCGCTTTTCGACTTCCGATTCGCATCGCCAGCATTTACCGCCGATTATCTGTTCGTTTGCCAGCACTGTTTTGCATACGGGGCACCAATTGACAGCGGATGTGTCGCGGTAAGCAAGTCCGGCTTCGTAAAGTTTTAGGAAAACCCACTGTGTCCATTTGTAATAATCGGGTTCGCATGTGCGCACCTCGCGGTTCCAATCGTATGATATGCCGAGCGATTGCAGAGTGCGCTTTCCGGTCTCGATATTTCCGATTGTCCAGTCGCGCGGGGGCATATTGTTCTTGATAGCGGCTTGTTCGGCGGGAAGTCCGAAAGCGTCCCAACCGAATGGGTGTAGAAGGTCGAAACCTTTCATTTTCAGGTATCGCCAGACAGTATCGCCAACACTATAGTTGCGAAAATGACCGATATGTATATCGCCGGAGGGATAGGCATACATCTCGAGGAGAAAGAACTTCTTCGCTGGTTTTTCGGGTGTATCAAAAAGTTTCCAGTCAGCCCATTTCAGCTGCCATTTCCGTTCAATTTCCTTAAAATTATACATATATCCTCCTTGAATTAAACTCTAATAATAGTGATAGTTTTTATAGAATGCAAGGTTTTTTGAGCAGGATTTTCTGACTGCGACAATTTTATTTCCTATTTCTTAAAATAAATCGCTGAACATTGTGAACAATCCCGATTGAATCGGGATTGTTCAATTTATTATCCTATTAATTCTGTTAATCCCGTCTAAAAACTATGCGTTCTTTGCGGTAGAATGTTTTTCTCTGTGTTCTTTGTGGCTAAAATATTCGGGGTGCGGGATGAGGGCGTAACGGACAACTGACAGCTGACAACTCACAAATCACCATTCATTACCACCAGAATTCCGCGTATCTGCATGAATGCCTTTGCGCGATGCGATATCCGGTTTTTCTCATCGGCTGGGATTTGCGCCACTGTTCTGCTATCGGGAATAATGAATACCGGGTCATAACCGAAACCGCCCTTGCCTATGGGTTCGGAACCTATCCTGCCTTCGAGTATGCCCTCGCCGATAAAATTTTTACCATCGGGGAGATACAACACCGCGGTGCATATAAACCGCGCGGTTCGTTTCTCATTCGGTATAGCTTTCATCACATCAAGCAGCTTGCGATTGTTATCCTCATAAGTGCATCCCTCGCCTGCATATCGAGCGGAAAAAATCCCCGGTGCACCATCGAGCGCATCGACCATGAGACCGGAATCATCGGCGATTGTGGGAAGACCGGAAGTTTCGGAATAAAAGTTCGCTTTCAAAAGCGCATTATCGAAAAATGTCTCGCCGGTCTCCTCCGGTTTTATATCGGTGAGAGCGCCGCCGAAAATAAGCTCGATATCGAGTGTTTCCGGCATCAAGATTTTAATTATTTCTTCAAATTTGTGGCGATTGGCTGTACCGATTACTATTTTTTGCATAATATATCCTCACTTCAACTCGATTGCATCGAACGGGCATCTCATAACACACTCCCCGCTGCCGGTGCACTTTTCGGGGTCGATTATAGATTTACCCCTCTTTAGTTCGATAGCATCGTTTGGGCATGCACGCATGCATAACCCGCAGCCGATACATTTCTTAATGTCAACGATTGCGGTTTTTTTCTCCGGTTCGATTTCAACGATATCGGTTTCAGATTCTATATTACGCGCTTGTTCTTCTGCGATTGAATCATGCAGAACTGTTTGAATAGAATCCGGTTTTAGCTCGATAACAGGCGTGATTTGCGAAGAGGATTGAGCTTGAGATGTATCGATTTCGGTTGCCGATGAGTCCCGTTCTTCTTCAATTTTTGGGGATTGCACTCTATATTCCTGGATTGCTTTTACCGGGCAAGTTTTTACACATTCTCCGCATAAGTTGCATTTTTCCATGTCAATAACAGCTTTACCATATTGAATAGATATTGCATTAACGGGACAGACTGCAATACACTGCCGGCAAGCGATACATTTATCGGGATTAACCTTGAATTCAATTATGCTTTCAACGGAAAAAAGAACAATGATACAAATCACTAAAACCGTAAATATTTGAATAAATTTTCGCATCTTATTCCTTTTCGAGAGTGCTTTCAATGTATCAAGTTATTAGTAAAATCAGGGGAATCTAATCCTTTTGTTTAACTACACTTTCATGAAGACATTTTTTCCATATCTCCTTCGCCATAAAAGAACTTCGCACAAGTGGACCGGAGAAAACCTTTTTGAAACCGAGTTCCCTTTCGCCGAAATCGGCATATTCGGCAAATTCATCGGGATGGACGAATCTGTCTATCGGCAAGTGTGCCGGCGATGGCTGAAGATACTGCCCGATGGTAACAACATCTATCGAAGCATTGCTCAGTTCTTTTAAAAGATCGAAAACCCGTTCTTTCGTTTCTCCAAGCCCGACCATGAAGCCGGATTTTATTATCGAATCCGATTCCCGCGCCGCATAACGCAAAACATCGAGCGAACGATGATAATCAGCCTGGGGTCTCACTTTGGAATAAAGCTCGGGAATCGTCTCGACATTGTGATTGAAAACATCCGGTTTTTCGCAAAAAACCTTTTCGAGAGCTTTGTGATTACCAAGAAAATCGGGTGTCAGCGCTTCGACACCGGATTCGGGAAGTAAAGCTTTTATCGCACCGATAGTCCCGGCAAAATGCCCGGCGCCATAATCGGGCAAATCATCGCGAGTAACCGAAGTTATGACAATATATGAAAGCGCCATCTTCTTTGCAGCTTGCGCAATTCTCGAAGGTTCATCCGGGTCGAGTGGTTGCGGTTTGCCATGAGCGATTGCGCAGAAATTGCAATTTCGCGAACACACATCACCCATAATTAAAAAAGTCGCTTGCCCGGCGGCATAACACTCGTTGCGGTTGGGACATTTTGCCTCCTCGCAAACAGTATGAAGATTTAAATCATCGAGAGTTCTTATCACGAGACCGAGCTCGCTTGTTCCTGCAAATTTCTTTCGGAACCAATCGGGTTTCCTTTTGATATCCATCCACTCGAACCTATGGCTATAAGATTAAATTCACATAATAATGTAACAATAAGTGAAAAAAATGCAAAAATTACTTTTGCACATAAGTTAATATGTTACATTGTTAAAAATTTAAGTGATGGAGGTAATTATGGATAGGGAATTTCCTGAAATGTTGAGCTATGATGATATTCTTCTTGTTCCGCGATATTCCGATATAATGCCGTCCGAGGTCGATATCCGCTCAAAGCTAACCGAGCGAATCATGCTGAATATTCCACTTCTTTCCGCTGCAATGGACACCGTAAGCGAGCACGAAATGGCGATAGCTCTCGCACAAGCCGGTGGATTGGGGGTCATTCACCGAAATATTTCCATCGAGGAGCAAGTCGAGGAGGTCAAAAAGGTTAAGAGATATGAGGCTGGAATGATATCGAATCCGCTTACAATTACCCCGCAGGACTTTGTCGGCAAAGCTATGGAAATTATGAAAGAATTCTCAATCTCAGGTCTTCCGGTTATCGAGGGCGATAAACTGGTTGGTATTATCACACATCGCGACCTGCGGTTTGAAATGGATATGAGTAAAAAGGTCTATAAATTGATGACCCCCGATCCTGTTACTATCGAAATCGGCTACAGCCAGGATGATGCGATAAGGCTTCTTGGCGAGCACAGGATAGAAAAACTCCCCGTAGTCGATGATGAGGGTCATCTCGCAGGACTTATCACTGTCAAGGATATTCAGAAATCTCGTGAGCATCCCGATGCTCTAAAAGATTCACTCGGCAGACTGCTTGTTTCCGGCGCTGTGGGTGTCGGCGACGATATGCCGGATAGAGCTTCAGCGTTGGTTAAAGCTGGTGTCAGCGCTCTGCTCATAGATACAGCCCACGGCGATTCTAAAAATGTTGTCGAGGCGACAAAATACCTCTGTAAAAATTTCCCCGATATTGATATCATTCCCGGCAATGTTGCGACTGCCGATGGCACAAAAAGGCTTATCGAAGCCGGTGCGAATGCAGTTAAAGTCGGTGTCGGACCGGGTTCGATTTGCACAACTCGTGTGGTAACCGGTACGGGTATGCCTCAAGCCTCGGCGGTTATGCTTTGCGCCGGTGAAGCGAGGAAGCATAATAAAAACATCATTGCCGACGGCGGTCTAAGATATTCCGGCGATATTGCCAAAGCAATCGGGTTGGGTGCATCGGCGACTATGATTGGCAATATTTTTGCTGGAACCGATGAAGCTCCCGGCGAAACGGTCCTTTTCGATGGCAGAAGATTCAAAGTGTATCGTGGTATGGGTTCACTCGGTGCAATGAAAAAGGGCGCAAGAGACAGGTATTATCAGGAGGATATCGATGAAGAATCCAAACTTGTTCCCGAGGGAATCGAAGGACGTGTGCCGTACAAGGGACCTGTGGCAAATGTTATTTATCAACTCATAGGTGGACTGCGAGCCGGAATGGGAATGACAGGAGCTAAAAAAATCACAGCTTTCTGGGAAGAATCAAAATTCGTAAAAATTACACTTGCAGGCGTGGGTGAATCGCATCCACATAATGTTATCATTACAAAAGAAGCGCCGAATTATCGTGCGAGATAATCTGTTATCTGTTGTCCGTCATTTCGGCAAACTCAATGACAGGATTCCATTCCGTTCCCTTAGCCTGTCGAAGGGAATGATTACCGATTGACTGTATCGGTGCAAAGCGTGGTAAGAAAAAAACCGATGAAGAAGAGCCCCCGGAAGAAAAGTAATCCCCTGACCTACGGGCTGCGCCCTTCGGTCTATCCCACTTAATAAGGGGGACAAAGGCGATGTGTCAGCATCAGCTTGGTGGGTTTTCATCTGGACACCCGATGAAACAATCGCATCGGGAATATATCTTGTCAGAGCGCGAACGGCATAAGGACGGAAGGCAAAGAAGAAGGTTGTGTATTTGAGATAGCACCATATTTTAATATTGTATTCACTGAGATAGCACCAAAATTTATTATAGTGCTAATTGCAAATTGAAAAATTGTTTATCCGTGCTAAGCGGGGGGTTACCGGTCCCTTGAACTCGAAACCCGGTATATGCGAGGCTGAATTCCCGCTTTGAGGCTACCCTGTTTGTGACGCTCCGGGCTGGATATTGCGTTGAAATTTGGGTCCTGCGCAAGTGATGCTTCCCCAACTCCGTCAGATCCGGAAGGAAGCAGCGGTAAGGAATGCCGTTACTGTGCCGTAGGGCAGCCCGGATGGAGCTTTTGAATTCCCGGTCCCACAGATAAGGAGGTCGATTGGCGGGTGCACGGACTTTTTTTACATAAAACTTTACGATGTTCTGCGTCGAAGCGAAAGGCAATCCCGCTTTGTTGGGAAGTAGGATGGCGAAGAGCGCCAAACAAATTGTTCCCACGCAAAGAGTAGGAGCAAGATTAAAATCGAGAAACCAGTTTCTTTATTGCAAAAAGGTTGTTGCATCTTTAGAATTCGAGAAGTATTTTAAACTGTTAATTGGTAATTCTTGAATTTAAAGGAGCTTTTATGTATATATACATAGGAATTACGCTTGTTGTTATAAGTGTCGCAGTTCTTGTATTAGCGTTGCTTCGTTCTCGAAAAGAACCTGTCGCTATCGACACCCTTCTCGATGAGGATATCGCAATTCAGAAAGCATTCGAGATAATCGACGGAATACCGGAATCGGAATCTTTTTCATCGATATTACTTGCTCAGGAACCTGTCGAGATTAGACTTGCCAAAATTTTCGATAATCTTTTTTCTCAAAACAATATCTCTCAATCGCAAAAGATAGCGCGGATAATTGTCGAATATGTTCCCGATAACCCCGCAGGATATTCTCGACTAGGTCTTGCGATGCTGCGATTGGGCAAATTCGATAGAGCTGAAAACGCTTTTAGGAACGCTCTCGAAATCGACCCAACCGATAGCAAATCGGCTAACAATCTCGGATATATTCTTAATCGTAAAGAAAAATATACTGAAGCCGTTGAAATTCTCAATCCCCTCCTCACCGACGAGGACGATAATCTTGTAACAATTATTAATCTTGGCATTGCTTTATATCATACCGGGAATGTTGCCCGTGCATTCGAGTTGATGAATGCTGCATATAAAAAGAATCCCGAGTTGCCAGAAATTCATCTATATATCGGGCACTGCCTTAAATCTTTTGGAGAAATGGATAAAGCCAATATCGCATATCAGCGATATAGATTACTTACTAAAAAACCTGAAGAAAAAAGCACATCAGAGGAAAGCAAGGATGGACAATATCTGCAAGAAACATACAAGCAAGAAATTACATCAGAACCTGAGGTGCTTATCGATGACGGCGATGAGCAAAATGAGGATATAACTCGAGAAGAAGTCATTGTCCCGGATACAACTGAAGATAATGCAATCTCAAATATTCAAGAAGACAATGCGGAGGGATAAACATGAAAAAGTCTATAGCTGTTTTTGTGATATTGCTTGGAATTTCCCTTTGTGTTGGCGAAACTCTGACACTTCTCAATTTTTCCACGACCAATACGGATAAATCCACCGCAGATGTTGTGAAAGAACTTTTCCGTAGCGAACTAATCGAACAAGGATTTTCGGTTATCGATGACACAATCGAATGCAAAGAAATTGTCTGCGCCGGTGAAGCTGCCCGAATGAATTCCGCTGCTAAAGCTGTGTATGGGAGCCTTATAGGAATTGGTGAGAAAATTGTTGTTACAATGTATGTTGTCCGTAGCGATGACGAGATTGAATTCACAGGTCGAATTACCGCCGAATCGTTCGAGGACCTCGAGTATGTCGTCAAAAGGCTCGTCGATAGCTTTATTTTCGGCAAACCTATCGAGGAAACCGCTACAATCGATAATATAGTAGAGAAAGAAACTTTTGAACCACGGAGAAGACAGGAGTTTTACACTGGCGGCGCGAGAATCGGATTCCTTTTTCCATTCACCGGCTCGGAGTCTGAAAGCAGCCAGCTATTTGGCTATCAAGTGCTTGGAATGTATGAGACCGATACATGGCTTGTCGAGGTTATGGCGGGATACCACGGTTTTGATGAACGCGAATCAGTTCTGCCAATCGGCATTTCGGTATTCAGGCTTCTATCCAAAAAAGATATTTGCCCTTATGCAGGAGTGGGACTTGGTGTGATGCTTCTTTATCAGGACGAATATAGATGCGAACCGGATTCAATATCCGGTTATTGTGACTATCTACATAATCACTATGAACTACCGGTTCTTTCATTTGGTGGGGGATTGCTGCTATTCAGAACATATTCATTCCATGTAAATTTCGATGTGCGTGGATATGTGGCTTTCGGAGATAAAAATTACCACAGTGTTTCACTTTCATTTGGGCTAACACGAAGAGCAACATCGACCGGACCGAGTTGTTGCATAGGACTTTGAAGAGAATTCAGAGTTTTAAGTTGAGAGTTGAGAGTTACACAACACCGCACCAGCGTTGAAGAACTCACCGCAGGGCACACAAAGGTTGAAATTGACAACCAAAGCACTTTGCTTCGGGAAAAACAGCCCGGTAATTCGACAATTTTGGTCGGAGAACACAAAGTGCCTATCATTTATTCCTTTGTGTCCTCTGTGACTAATTCTTAAGTATGCAGAGCAATTGCTGAATGCTATGTTTTCTCCGCCACTTCGCGCTGGATTCTTTCGATAAGCTCATCGAGTGTCATCGCGCCGATGTCGCCCTCGCCGTGCCGGCGAACCGAAAGATTTTGTGCATCTTCTTCTCTTCCACCGACAACAGCCATATATGGAATCTTGCGTACTTCGGCGCCACGGATTTTGTAAGATACACGCTCATCCGAAACATCTACCTCGGCACGGATACCTTTGCCGAATAACTCATCGGTGATTTTACGCCCGTAATCGTTGAACTTCTCGCTCACCGGCAGGATTATCACCTGAACCGGTGACAACCAAAGCGGGAAATTGCCCGCAAAATGCTCGATTAGCGTGGCGAAAAACCGTTCCAATGCGCCGAGCAGCGCACGGTGTATAACATAAGGTCGCTGCAAAGAGCCGTCATCGGACATATAGGTCATATCGAATCGCTCGGGAAGATTGAAATCGAATTGGATTGTCGAAAGCTGCCATTCTCTTCCGAGTGCATCCCGGACCTTGATGTCTATTTTGGGACCGTAGAAAGCGCCACCGCCCTCATCGATATCGTAAGGCACATCCTCTTCGATAATTGCCTTGCGCAAAGATTCCTGCGCCAGTTCCCAGTTCTCCGGTTCGCCTACAAATTTATCCGTCGGTCTGGTCGAGAGATAGATATGGAAATCTTTGAATCCGAAACTTTTCAGCATGAAAAGTGAGAACTTCAGCACGCGTAAAATTTCCGATTCGACCTGGTCCGGTCGGCAGATGATATGTGCATCGTCCTGCGTGAAACCCCGCACTCGCAGCAATCCGTGAAGTACACCGCTACGCTCATAACGATACACCGTGCCGAGTTCCGCCCATCGAAGAGGTAGCTCGCGGTATGAATAGCGCTTGCGATTGTAGAGCTTGATATGGAACGGGCAATTCATCGGCTTCATGTAATACCCTTGGTTCTCCAACTCCATTCGTGGATACATGTTCTCATCGTAGAAACCGAGATGCCCGCTTCGTTTCCACAACTCTTCGCGTCCGACATGCGGCGAATATACAAGCTGATAGCCGTTCTTGCGATGTTCCGTGCGCCAGAAATCCTCGACAATCTCGCGTATCATCGAGCCGTTGGGTGTCCACATAACAAGACCGGGACCAACCTCGTTATCCATGAAGAACAGGTCGAGTTCCTTGCCGAGTTTGCGATGGTCGCGCTTTTCAGCCTCCTCACGCCGCATGATATAATCATCCAAAAGCGATTTCTTCGGGTATGAGACACCGTAAATGCGCTGAAGCATCTGCCGGGTTTCATCACCGCGCCAGTATGCGCCCGCAATCGATATGAGCTTGAAATATTTGATTCTTCCCGAATCGGGAACATGCGGTCCGCGGCAAAGGTCGGTGAATTCCCCGATTGTGTAGAGCGCAACCGATTCATCCGCAGGAATGGCATCGAGAAGTTCGAGCTTGTAGCTCTCCTCCCGTTTCGCAAACAGCCGGTAAGCTTCATCGCGGGAAAGTTCGGAGCGAACGAATTCAGAGCCCGCCTCGATTATTTCCGCCATTCGTGATTCGATTCGCTCGAGGTCTTCGGGAGTGAAAGGTTTCGGCTTGTCGAAATCATAATAAAAGCCCTCCTCGATAGCCGGACCTATCGCAACTTTGACATCGGGAAAAATGTCCCGCACCGCATAAGCCATGATATGCGCGGTCGAATGCCAGAATATTTGCTTGCCTTCCTCATCAGCGAATTTCTTCAGCTCGATTTCGACAGGCTCATCTTTAGTGGGTAGAGGACGATTCATGTCCCACAATTCGCTATCGACTCGCGCAACGAGCGCCTGCTTTGCGAGTCCCGCAGAAAGCTTTTGAGCGACATCCATAGGCGAGGAACCCGAAGGGAACTCAAGAATATCGCCATTTGGTAATTTTATTTCCATTTGTTTTCTCCTTTTAATGCTTTCTTCACAGATATCATTGAGAAAAATAGGTTATCGGTAATCAGGTAATCGGTGCCCTCCACCACCCCCCGAAAAATTTTTCCACATAGGATCCAGAGGATACAGAGAACACAAAGAAAAAACCACAGATATTATGCGATTCACGGAAATATAGCTTTTTGCTTTTCGCTGTCAAATAAAAAAGGCGCAGGCTTCGGTCAAGGAATTTTGCCACAGAGATATCAGGTTTCAGGGTGCAGGGCTCAAGGATCAGGTGGCAACTCTTAACTCTGAATTCGTTTAAAAATCCCATCCGAAGAAAATATCCCATCTCCAGTGCGGGTCGATAGTTTTGAAATCTGTAGTTTGTGCAATATCGAATCTCAGCACGATATAGCCATCGAGACTCATTCTCGCGCCAACACCAAAGCTTCCGACCGGATTAGGCTCATCTTCCCATGCATCGCCGGCATCGAAAAATAGCGCTCCGCGCAAACCGCTGATGTCGATATCGATAAGCGGTGTCGCGATGACAATTCTATCGAACAACGGGAATCTTAACTCGGAGTTAAACAGCGCTTGATTTCTTCCGAAGAAATAGAAATACGGATATCCTCGGAAATCCCATGTTCCTCCCATGTAGAATCTTTGGGGTTCGGGACCGCCGCTGTGTCGCAGGATTAACCTGTGCGCCCAACATGTCCTTTGAGTAAGTCGCTGGTAATGACGCAAATCCAGCGATGCGAGATAATGATACATTTTACCGGATACCCCGCCGCTTGCACCGATTGTCAGATTCGACCTCATGCCGTCTATCGGTCCGGTAACAGCCCACAGTGAGTTATCGCGGATTAAAGAAAGATTCAATGCGGCGATACCATCTTCGCGATGCCGGGAAAATGTATGTCTATCGGAGTAATACAGGTATCCGATACCCTCGACACGGATGAATCGTGTGAGAGCATATCTTGCTCCCGCCATAATACCCGCCTGACGCTCATCGTAGGAGCCTTCGTAGCGGTCGTAGGAAAAAAGATGGAGATGATAAATGCCTGCCGTTTTGCCCCATCGCAATCCCTGTTTGTCGTAGGCGGCGATAATATTGGCATCGCTTAGGATGTCATCCCATTTCCGGGCGGATTCGAGGAAATATATGTATAGTCTTCTGTCGCCGACCATATCGGAAAGCATAATCTCCAGACCGCCGGCTGATTCCTGTGCTGACGACATCGCTACTTCGCCTTGAGCGAGGTCGAATGTCAGCCTGTGAGTTTTCGGTTTTGCAATATCCTCCCCCATAGCAAGCGATGGCGCCATCTGCGGGAATTCCCAGTTCTTCTCCCGCTCGATTGGTTCAAATTTTGCGAACCCGATAAATTCCGATGAATCGATTTCCAGCTTCGCGATACAGACGCCGTCATCGGCGTTTCGGGATAGGATGAGCGAATCCGTACCGAGCCATGAAACATCATAGACAGGTTCGCTAAGCTTTGTTATTCGGTAAAGTGAATCTTTTGCAAAATCGAGCATATAGATATCGGGGAATGTGTCATCATCGGCAACGAAAAGCATCTTGCAGCCATCATCCGCTATTGAAAGCGATTTCGGTCGAAATATATTTTTCGGGAGCACAAGCTCGACTGGTTGAGTTCTGCCTGGAATCAGTTTGAAAATACCCGGCTTATTCTTATCATTTCTGTCGGACACAAACATTATCGACCCATCCGACAAGAATGCCGGTTCGGTATCCCAATATGCGTCATCGGTCAATTTGTGCAATTCTTGCGAATTCAAATCCAGTGCGTATATATCGAATGTTCCGTTAAGCTCGCTTGCCGAGAACGCCACTTTGGAACCATCGCTTGAAAATGTGGGTGAATTTATTTCCACAATATCGTTCCATTTGAATTTTTTATCCTTACCAGATTTCAAATCGAATATGAGCAGTCTATCCGTTCCACGAGTCTTTGCTGAACAAGCGAGCAGGCTATCTCCGTAAATTGCTATCCCATTGCCGAAAAGCCTGGTGGCTTCTGCTGATTCGGTCAACTCGAGCTTCTCGTAAAGGCTTGCATCGCCTTTCTCCAATATGTAAATCCCTGTATATCCCATCTTATTGCCTTTGCATACTACGCTTGTCGAATCGAGTTGCACCGGGCTGAAAAAGAATCCCGGTGGAGATATTTCTTTCCCGACAACTTTCGCCGGAGTTCTTCTATTTATATATTCACCGAATTTTATCCGAAGCCACTTCCGCCACAACAGTCCGGCATCCTCGAGTGAAATACCGAGTGTAGCATGAAAAACATCACTGAACCAGCCATGTTCCCATATTCGTTCAAAAAGCCTCGAATCGGTGTCGCTGCCATATTCATCGGTAAGAAATCTTAAAAAGCTTTCGCCCTCCTTATACATCTGATAGGTGCCGCTGATATAGTAGAAATACTGTGGGAGCACAAACCTGTCATTCGCAAGCGATGCTATTATTTCAGTCCTTTCGTCGATCTGTTCGATGGTTTGGGACAAAAATTCAGCCTGTCCCTCTACAAACCAGAGAGGCGGAAAATCGAGGAAAAACAACTCGTGCGCATCATGCAGAAATTCATTGTAGTGAAGCTGCCACACATGAACCAATTCATGCGGCAGAATATGTTCGAAATGAGCCATCGAGCCATCATACGGCATGATGACTCTACCTTTTATGAACTCTGTGAATCCACCAACCCCTTCGGGAATAATAAACGGGATTGTGTGAGTTTCCGAAAACAAAGCCGGTGATGAATACAAAATGATTGGAATTCTTTCGCCGGGAGCAAATCTGAAATGAGTTGTATATCTGCGCCATGTTTGCTCGGCAATTTGCGCCGCTGCGCGCGCTATATCTATCTCTTCGGGATAATAGTATATGTCGAAATGCGGTGTGGCTAAAATATCCCAGTCATAGTTGAAAGGTTGGATTTTGTTCTGCCCGAAATAATACTGAGCATTGGATAAAGCCATGCAGGATAAGCAAATTAAAAGTGTCAAATGAGCTTTTTTCATGATTATTTTACAGATACCTTGAATTTGAGTAAACGGTTGTTATTTTAAAATACTTTATTGAAAGTAAAAAACCAAACATTTCAAGGGATATAAATTGAAGGAGATACAAAAAACTCGATTACTCGTTTTCGACCTTGAAATGACCGGTTTATCACCGGATACCGATTCGATAATCGAGATAGGCGCCGTGCCTCTTTTGGGGCTTGCTAACGATGGCGATTATTTTTTTACTCCCGTTCAGCCTTACACAAAAATTCATGCGTATGGCAAGAAAATACATGGTCTCGATGGCGATAAGCTGGCTAAAGCTCCCCCAGCCGAAATTGCATTGCCGCAGTTTTTTAAACTAATGCGCGGAAGAATACTCATCGGTCAGAATCCTTCGCTTGACCTTGCATTTTTGTGGAAGGCAGCTAAAACCATTGGCGGAAATATCGATTGCGATTGGGCTATAGATATTTCAAAACTCTTTGCAGAAATTCATCCCGACCAGAAGCATTTTTCTCTCGATTCCATGACAAAAAAATTGCACATCGAGTCGAGGAGAGATTTTCACAATGCTTTGGAAGATGCCATTATTGTTGCTAAAATAATGGGCAAAATCTTTCCCCAACTGCAAAAATCGGGCATTTATACAATTGAGCAATTAGTTTCAATAGGCAAAACGAGGATGAAGAGATTTTAATCCTCGGTAAATTCGTTTAACTAATACTTTATACTTTCTTAAAAAAAATCCTTGAATTATAAGATAAAGTGATGTTAATTTATGGATTATAGGGATATCAAACGAAAAACTTTTTTAAGGGAGGCAATATGGATGACGAAGTCGTAGGCACTGCACCTGAAGAAACACCGGCGCCGGAAGCGGATATTGCGGAAATTAGCAGCGATGAAAAAACTATGGCGATTCTTGCCCATGTTTTGGGTATCGTTAGCATGTTTGTTGGTCCGCTAATAATATGGTTGATAAAAAAGGATGAATCCAAGTTCGTGGACCATCACGGTAAAGAAGCGCTTAATTTCCAAATTTTAATAACAGGATTATATATTCTTGGAACCATTCTTACCACTATAATAATTGGTGTTTGCATTTATCCTATTGCGGCGATTGCTGCAATTGTATTTGGAATAATGGCTGCGGTTGCGGCAAACAAAGGAGAATGGTATAAGTATCCGGTTTCTATCAGATTCATTAAATGATATTCCGCGCTTATAAACCGACTCGAAAGAATTGCTATTCTTATCTGGAAACACAGGAAAACAAATAAACCTACTTGACAAATATATTTTCATCCCTATAATCGATAGATGTATGGAGATGAAAAAAATATTGGTCGTGTATTTTTCACAAATCTCGGTTGTCCAAAGAACGAGGTTGATGAGCATACATGGCTCTGTCATCTGTCTGAATCGGGTTTCAAAATGGTAAGAGAACCGGAGCAGGCAGATTTTATTTTTGTCAATACCTGTGCTTTTATTGAGGATGCTCGGCGGGAATCGCAAGAAGTAATCGAGAATCTTGGGAAAATTAAAGACAAAGACCAAAAAAAGCGCATTTTTATTACCGGATGTTGGGCACAAAAAGAAGGAGATAAACTATTCAATAGGTTTCCTTTTATTGATGGCGTTCTCGGTAATCTCGATATTCAAAACTCGTTTGACACTTTCATCAGCAATTCCGACAAACTGGAAAATTTCACTCATATTCCGCAAAAACCTTCAAACTGGTACCCGGCAACAAATATATTGCCTAAAACATTTCCGTATGCCTATCTAAAAATTGCTGAGGGCTGCGATAATAACTGCACATATTGTCTTTTACCATCTATTCGCGATTCTTATAGAAGCATCCCGATAAACATACTTCTCGAACAGGCAAGTTTTCTTGCGAAAAACGATTTTAAGGAAATTATCCTCGTTGCCCAAGACACAAGTCGCTATGGACAGGACCTTGAAGATGAAATGAATCTGCCAATGCTTCTGGAAAAACTCAACGAAATTGAGGGTAATTTTAAAATTCGGGTGATGTATGCCCATCCACTGCGGGTAACACAGGAACTTATTGAAAAAATTAGCCATTTACCAAAGGTTATAAAATATCTTGATATTCCACTTCAGCATTATGATTCCGAAATACTATCGGCTATGGGTAGAGGATATTCTCATGAGTATATTGATAAATTGACTGAAACGATTCATTCAATCGATAATGAAATTGTCATGAGAACAACATTCATTGTCGGTTTTCCCGGAGAAACGGATGCTAAATTTGAACAATTATTGAATTTTGTATCACGAAACGAATTTTTACATATCGGGATATTTCAATATTCTCTCGAGTTGGGAACTGCTGCTTCAAGACTACCAAATCGAATCCCTGATGATATTATAAACCTTCGGAAAGACCTTATCGAAATGACACATAGCCAATTTCTTTTCCAACACAATCAAAAAAAAGTTGGCAGTGTTGTAAATGCAATAATTGAAAGCAAAGCAATCATGGATGGTTTTTCCATTGCACGAATGGATGAAGATGCCCCGGAAATCGATAGGCACATCAAGGTTCAAGGTGTTTTCTACCCCGGAGACCGCATAAAAATACGCATCATCAAAGCTCTTACAAATGATTTTCTCGGTATAGCTGCAGAATGATTATTACTAACTGTTGTAATCCCTACAATGGCAAGTATCCAGTTTAATATATTTCGTCTGAAGCAAAAAGTGATATAACCTATAACTCTCAATTTGATTATTAATATGCCATTTTGCATTTTACATTTTAATATTTGATTTTCATTAGGATATTTAACAAACTTTTTTGAAAGAACCATAATTCATAACTCTCAATGTGTCAGTGCATAGACGAGTATATTGGTTCCCATGCGGAACGATGTTTCTCGTTTATCGGGGGGATCTCCGTGGACATCCGGGTCGTCCCAGCCGTCTGCGATATCCGATTCATAGACATAAAACAGTGCCAGCCTACCTTCGATAAAGATTCCAAAACCTTTAGCCGGTTTGCCATCGTGCTCGTGGACTTTAGGCAGTCCGTTGGGAAAGTCATAGAAACAGTGATATATTTCGTTATCGAATGGCAGTTCGATAAGCTCCTTGTCAGGAAATATCTTCTTTAATTCCCGTCTGAAAGCCGCATCGAGACCATAATCGTCATTGACAAGCAGAAATCCTCCGGACTCGAGATACTGCCGCATCCGTGATGCCTCGCGCTCGGAGAAAAAACAGTTGCCGTGACCAACCATGAACATAAAAGGATAGCTGAATAGTTCTTCATCGAGTGGCTCGACAAAGCGCCCCGTGCTAAAAGCATTAATTCCTGTATTTAAGCGTACAAATTCAGCAAGGTTCGGCAATTCGGTCGGTCCATTATACCAATCGCTTCCCCCGCCGAATTTCAATCGCACAAGCTCGACAGCATCGGGTGAAATTTGCATTTGCTCCGCAAATGCGACAGATAAAATTAAAACAAATGATAAATTCATAATTCTATAAATCAATTCTCTATCTCCTGTTGCTCGGTGGATAATTTGTGTTTTCCAAATGCTTTACGCCACAGTCTTCTGATACTTCCGGGATGTTTCTTCCGATATTCCCGCAGTTTCTTCTGTCGAAGTTGCTCATATTCATCAATCTTATCTATTAAAACAGAAATTGATTCACGTTTTTCCAGGGCTCTTCTGAGGTCGATTATCTGCTTGAAACCGAAAATCCATGCAGTAAAAGGCTCGAGAAAAAGCATCAATTGACTTGTAACCCAGTTCAACGGGCGAACCGTCTCGAGAAACATCATTACGGGTGTAGCCATTTGCCTGTCAGCAATTGCTTGTGCAATTTTATCGAGCGCTTCAAGTTGAAGCTCTGTTAGCTCATCCGAAAATTCTTCATCCCAATCAACATGTAAAAAATCTTTATCGTCTGGCATTGTAAAAAAAGTGAATAGTAGATAATTGAAATCAATAGTTAAAAACACTATTCAGAACTAGATAGTCAAGACTAATTTCATTGGATAGTGGATATTTACATGTAGCAGTATTATTTTTAGTTTAATCACTTGACTATTTCATGAAGTATTTTATGATAGCTAAATTCTTAATTATAATTAATAATAATCGGATGAACTCCATCTCCAAAATTGCATCACCCAAAACACCGTGAAGGAGGAGAGAGATGAAAGCGTTGATTTTTGGCGGTTCGGGGAAAATTGGATCCGCAGTCGCATGGGATTTTGCAAAGGATCCAGATATCAAGACTATTGGTATTGTCGACAAACGGATTTCCGCACTCGAAAAAGTAAAAAATTGGATTAGCAGCGATAAAGTAATACCGCATTTCCTCGATGTCGAGGACAAAAACGCTGTGGTCGCACTGATGAAACAGTATGATATCGGTGTGAGTGCATTACCCAACAGGAGGACGAGTTACAAGATGATTCATGCCGCTGTCGAGACGGGATTGAATTTTATCGATATGCTCGAAGAGTATCACCGCCGTCCCGATGCTTATGAGGTCGAAGGATTAGAACTGCCACCCGAAATGATGCTGAATGATTATGGTGACTGGATTCACGAGACTGCAATCAAAAACGGTGTAACATTTATCGATGGTATGGGTTTTGCACCAGGTTTGAGTAATGTTACGGTCGGTGATGGCATGAGGAAACTGGATACCTCCAAGGTTGCGATTGCTAGGGTCGGTGGTATTCCCGCTAAGGAATTTGCAGCAAAACACCCACTTCGATACATGATTACCTGGGCATTCGACCATGTTCTCAGAGAATACATGATTAAAGTGAATGTTCTCAAAAACGGTGAGATAGTCGAGGTTAATGCCGCTACCGGGTTGGAAGATTTCCATTTCGATAAATTTGGCAAGGATGAACAATTACAGTGCTGTGTAACACCCGGTATGCCAAGTTTCCTATTTACGAGACCGGAGCTTAAGGAATTTGCGGAGAAAACAGTTCGATGGCCCGGGCATTGGCAAGGAATTCACACACTCAAGGAGTGTGGTATGCTCGATATCGACCCGCTCGAGGTTCAGGGAACAAAAGTCATTCCTCGCGAAGTTCTGCTGGCGTCGATAACTCCAAGACTGAAGCCACTCGAGGGTGAAACCGATGTCTGCATAATGTATAACACTCTCATAGGAAGCAAGGATGGTAAAAAGACTAAAATCGAATACTTCATGTGGGATGAAGCCGACAAGGTGAATAATATGTCCTCGATGATGCGTGTGACGGGATTTTGTGTGGCAATCGCTGCAAAGATGATCCTCGCAGGCGAAATAACAAAAAAAGGTATCGTTGCGCCCGAGGATGCAATTACAGCCGACCTATATCCCAAATTCATCAACGAACTAAAAAAGCGGAATATCGATATTCTCGAAGTTAAAACGACAATGGAATAAAGGGCAATCATAGAGGCGATTCATGAATTGTTTGAACAGTAAGGATTTATTCTATCCCCGGTTTGATTAAAGCGGGGATTTTTTATTCTCTGTTGTTCGATGAAAAGAGTAGTGAGCAGAGAATCGACTATTGCCCAACTACCTTTGCAATGAATGAAATTTGCGAAAAACTTCTTATCTTGACAATAGCAAAAAAAACTATATACTGGAAATAGAAAAGCATGAATCTAAAAAAATAGAAATTACTATGGCGCTTCGTCCCAAACATGAATTAGGTGAATCCCAGCCCGCTATCGAGCGCAGGTTCACCGACCGTGAAGAGCCTATCGAGAAATTCAAGGACTTCATTACTACGGATTCCGGGAAAGATTATAATATCCTGATGTATCACGGCATTGGCGGTATTGGCAAAACGACTCTGCGCAAAGAATTATGCAGCTTCCTGAGCGGAGAAAAAGAAAATGCTGTCTGGGCGGTTATCGACTTTGATACACAAACTTTTCGGGAGCAAGAAACAGCTCTCTATTTACTGCGGAAATCTTTGAGCGCAAAGTATAAAATCCAATTCCCGTCGTTCGACATCGCTTACGGGATTTATTGGAAACGGACTCATCCACAGATACAGTTGAATAAAGATAATTTCACTCTTCTTGGCGACAGCGACCCTGTAATCGCCAGCATTATCGAGATAACAGTTTATGCCGCAGGCTTTGGGATGCTTCACAAAATCGGAAAAGGTATTATCCGGGGTGGGAAATTTTTAAAGAATTGGTGGAAAAAGCGTGGCAAAGACCAAATTAGCGCATTATCTAATATGGAACCGGGCGAGATACTGGAGCATCTGCCAATGTTCTGGGCGCTGGATTTTGTCGATTTCCTCGAGGATTCCGGCACAAGCGCTGTTTTGTTCATCGATACATACGAGGCTTTGTGGTCGAATGCCAGGGCTGAGGGTTCATTTTATTCCCGTGACGAATGGGTTCGTGAACTTGTTTTGCAACTGCCGGGTGTGCGATGGATTTTCTGCGGGCGCGAGCAAATCCGCTGGGATGAAGTCGATACCGAATGGGCGGATTGCATTAAACATATTCCTCTCGGTAATTTCTCCGCAACGGATGCGATGAAATTCCTTACCGGATGCGGTATCGAGGATGAGGAGATAAAGCGGATAATCTTTGAAAGCAGCAAAGGCGTTCCGTATTACCTCGATATCTCTGTCGATACATTTCATGAGATAAAGAGAAGCCATGAGCGTGAGCCGGAACTTTCGGATTTCGCTCAAACACCGATGGCAATAATTGACAGGTTCTTACGCTATCTCTCGATACCGGAGAAGGAAACCCTAAAAGTTCTATCTGCCCCCCGTTTCTTTGATTATGAGTTATTCAGGGATTTAGTCGAGGAGTTCGGGACAGGATATCCTTTAACGGCATTCGAGGATTTATGCCGCTTCTCATTTATTACCGAGAGCGATATTTACGGTAAATTCTATATGCACGAATTGATGCGTGAAAGCTTGCAGAATCATCAGGATATCGAGTTGAAAAGGCGAGTGCATAAATTTATGTTTGAATATTACAATGCTCGACTCGATGATATCGATGTTAAGAACATTACAAGCATACATAAGCTGGCTCTTGTTGAATCTTATCATCACGGGAAGCATGTGTTTGAGCCACAAAAGCTTTTTGAATATTTTGATGAGCTTTCATGCACATTTCGTGAAGCCGGTATGTGGAACCTGATACTGTCGTTATATGAAAATATGTCTATTATCCTCGAGGATACACTCGGTCCTGAGCATCTCGATGTGGCAAAAGTCCTGAACGGTCTGGCGCAGATTTATCACGAGCAGGGGCGGTATTCTCTGACCGAGCCGTTATTTAAGCGAGTGCTCGAGATAAACGAGAGTGCTCTCGGTGCGGAGCACCCAGATGTTGCGATGGCACTTAATAATCTGGCGGGATATTATTTCAAACAAGGCAATTTTAAGGAAGCCGAACCGTTATTGAAGCGTGCAATGGTATTAGTTGAAAAGGCTCTTGGTCCCGACCATCCCAATGTAGCGTTCCCTCTGACAAATCTGGCGGAAATTTACAGCGCGGTGGGTAAATACACCGAAGCCGAACCGCTTTTTAAACGAGTCTTGACAATATACGAGAATTCCACTCATGGCGAGCATCCCAATGTGCCGATAATCCTGAATGACCTCGCCGTAGTCTATTTCAAGCGGGGCATGTATTCGGAGGCTGAACCGCTTTACATGCGGGCGCTCGAAATTAGAGAAAAGCTCTGCGGACCCGACCATCCCGATGTGGCATTTCCATTGAGTAATCTGGCGGAACTTTATACTATTCAAGGCAAATATTCCGAAGCCAGGCGTCTTTATGAGCGCGCTCTGCAAATCTGCGAGAAAGCTCTCGGGCAAAAACATCCTATTGTGGCATACATATTAAGTGAACTCGCAAAAATGTGTTGCATACAGGGCAGTTATCGGGAGGCTGAACCGATGTATTTACAGGCATTAGAGATTCAGGAAAGCGTATTTGGACAGAAACACCCCGAAGTAATTGAAACAATAAAAGCTTTGGCAAAACTCTATCGTAAAATCGGCAAAGAATCTGAAGCACAGAAACTTGAGGAGCGTATTTCTAATACAGAGTGAGTGTTTCTCAAGAATATCGACTGTAAAATCCCAAAAATCGTTTTTCACTGCGAAAATGACAGATATTGTTACGGTTTTGATACAACATGTTTTAGTTTTGATGCAACATAATTTCATTTTGACGCAACATGTTTTAATTACAGTGCAACATTCTTTAATTTTAATACAATATATTTTAATTTTAATGCAAGATGCTTCAATTTTGATGCAACATGTTTTGGTTTCCCAACAATATGTTTGTGTTTTGATGCAACTTTTTTTCATTCCGCAAGCATTATTTACACAAATTCAATAAATATTTGCATTAAAACACGAGATTTTCATGACGAAAATTAATCCAATGGCGGCGGTTTCAATCTTCTTTGTTCGCGAAATTCATCCAATCGGGGGTCGATTGGGATAAATTCGATTCGATAACCTGCCGCACGCAGCATCGCAACGATTGTTGTGAACCGTGCGCTTATGTGATAGCCGTTCATGATTCGCGAGGTGGTGGTAGCATCGATACCGGAGAAATCGGATAGTTTGCCCTGTGTCAGACCGCAATCCCGGACAATCTGCCGGAGTTGCCCCTGCAATTGCCGGGTTTCATCACGAGCTTTTTTCCGGCTCGATGCCCGGATATCGGAGTGTCGTTTGCGATTTGCGCGCAATTGTTCTCGTCTCTTTTTTACATCGCTCATATTTTTCCATCCTTTTTATATAAACCGGTTTGTGTTTCATTCGATATATGAAATCCGTTTTGTTCCGCTTCGTCCGGTCAATGTCGTTGCCGGGATGAGATGGATATTGCTGGGGATTGGATTTATGGTTCAACGAAAATACCGAAAGGACCAATAAACTCACCAACACCTGAACCTTCAGTTCCGTATTCAATCCAACCTGCACCAGTCATATCATCAATTCGGATAATACGATGATTATGATCATCACCGACATAGATTTTTCCATCGGGTCCTTCGATAATTTCAATAGGCCAATGAAACTCTCCGACTCCAGAACCAAGAGTACCGTATGATATCCATCCAGCGCCAGTCATATCGTCAATGCGAACTATACGGTGATTATTGCAGTCTGCTATATATATCTTGCCACCGGGGGACACATCGATACCGAAAACACCATAAAATTCTCCAACTCCATGACCTTCAATACCAAATGATACCCATCCAGCGCCAGTCATATCGTCAATTCTAACTATCCGCCCATTTCCATTGTCTGCTAAATAAATCCTACCGAAAGAATCCAATTCAATACCGAGGGGATGAAGAAATTCACCGACTCCAGAACCCCAAGTACCATAGGATACCCATCCAGCGCCAGTCATATCGTCAATGCGAACTATGCGGTGGTTGCCATCAGCTATATAGATTTTTCCGTCAGGTGCAAAAGTAATATGCCTTGGGGCTGCAAATTCTCCAACACCGGAACCATCAGTGCCATAGGAAATCCATCCTGCACCACTCATATCATCAATCCGAATTATATGGCCATTGTGGTTCTCGGATGCATAGATTTTACCATCGGGACCCATTGCAACATCGACAATATGATGAAATTCTCCAACGCTATCCCCAAGAGTTCCATAAGATATCCATCCTGAACCTGTCATGTTATTAATTCGAACAATGCGATGATTATTGCAGTCCGCTATATAAATCCTGTGTTCAGGAATAGTATCGCATATTGTGATTACTGAATCACAAACTACACCCACAGTATCGCCACTTGTCCCGCGCAATGATTCGGGGATTGTTACCGTGGCAATCAGAGAATCATATATCCAAACGAGATTAATCAATGAGGACGGTGGAGACACACGAAGAGTCTCGCCCTCATTGATATTGATGATGCTGAAATAGATTTGAGTAGTGTCGATTTCGCATAGTGAGTCGGAGATGATGAAGACGACCTCGTTGGTATCGCAAGCGGTTAATTGATATAATTCATCGGGGTGAATGACTCTGATTTCCACAGCGAATGCGGGAATGGGACATAAAAAGACACTCATTATGATGAGGAAAATGGTTGTTAAAAGCATCCTGTGCATAATGCACCTCCGCTAAATTGGAAATAGAACGAGCCGCTTCATTTCTTATAAGCGCCGCCTCTGGTGGAAATTCTGAATATGAAATATGTGTTATCTTCAGCTACTACAGTAAAAAGAACCCGGTATTTGCCAAGCCGGATACGATAGACATCATCTTCACCTTTGACAGGTTTTATATCGATGGGTTCTCGTCTGGCAAGCTTTTTAAGAATAATATCAATATTCCTGCGATAGCCGATGGGCAGCTTCTTATATTGCTTGTGTGCTTCATTGGAAAATACTATTCTCCAGCTTGCCATTCCACCACCCGACCTGTCCGGTATTCTTTCATCCCTCTTTCGAGACTTTTGCGTTCGGCGACAGAAAGTGAAGATGTATCACTCACGATAAAAACATGTTCAAAAATGTATCTTCTTGTTCTGTCATCGAGACTGCGCAAGAACGCGACAAGCGCATCTATTGACATTGTTGCAGTAGGCATGATTACAGTCTCCTTTTTGATGTGGCATTTGCGTATCTTTATCGATATGCTGTCTCTATTGAAAATATCAGAATATTAGTCGGCGTCAAGTGAAATTAGTCGTCAGCTCCCAGTCGCCAGTCACTGGAGACTGGAAGCTGGAGACTGACTATTCTTCTTCTTTCACGAATCCCGCAATAAATTGTGCGGTTTTTTCATCCGGTGTGCGGACAACCCAACTTCGGAATCTATCCATGAATCTTCGCTTTCGATATGGCGATAAAAGCGCCTCGTTTTTCACAACAATAGCTCGTTTGAATTGTCGCCAGCTTGCGACTCTTTCCTGACTCAGGAATTTTTCCCGGATACCGGCGTGGTCAACCGCATAGTCGGTTGGCAAAAAGAACCGCAAAAGACCGAAAAATAGAAACAGCAAAGAAAAAACTCCCCATAGGATTGATTCCATAAAGAACACCGCCGCCACAGCCGTAGCTATAATGACGATAAGTGCAAATATCCCTTTTCTCGGGTTATCCGCGGCGGGATGCGAGCGCCAGAATAGCGGCAATTCAATACCGGTTTGAGTCTCACTTTCCGGCGGAGCGCATCGAGTGTTTTCAGAATTATCGAGCGTCATTTTTGCGGAATTCGTTCCTTCTGGATTTCCTCAAATTCCTTTATGAATTCCTCGGTTGTCAGAACATTATTTTTTGCCAGAACTCGCAAGAGAGCGTCGAGTGTGAATTTGTTCGAAAGAGCGAGCTGTTCGAATGAGACCTCCTGACTGGTGCCGTCGGGCAGACGAATCATAATGGCGGGTCTCCGCTCACATCTTTTTTCGCTGCAGTCTTTTTCATTATCGGGCATTATTACTCCTTTGTATATGATTTTAGATTATGCAGTTTCCCAATGTTTTCAATATCGCATAATGGTAAAAAATGATTAAGCACAGATTTTGACAAAATATTCAAAAAGGCGCGCAGAATACTTGTCATATATCGCTTCAGGATGCCATTGCACAGTGAGTAAAAATCGAACGCCGGGAAGTTCCAAACCCTCGATAGCGCCATCGGGCGCTCTCGCGGCAACATTTAATCCTTCGCCGCTCTCCCGCACAAACTGGTGATGAGATGAATTCACAATAACCTGTGAAGCACCGAGTATTTTGCGCAAAAGAGAGTGAACATCAACCTGCACGGTATGCCACACGCGCTTTCTGCTGACCGGGCTGTCCGGAATTCTGCGATGCTCGATAATAACGGGAACGCCCTGCGCATGAAACAGCGAAATATCCTGCCACAGCGAACCGCCGAGCGCTACATTCAGCGCTTGATGCCCGCGGCATATCCCAAAAATAGGAATATCGGTATTGTGAACGGCGTATTTTGCGAGCGCTATCTCAAACAAATCCCTTCGTGCATCTCGCTCCGGCACATAAAGAGTGGTGGGATGTATTTCCATCTCGCCGAAATACGATGGGTGTAAATCCCGTCCGCCGGAGAAAACAATACCGCCCAGTTTTCCGATGAGACGTTCGAAAACAGTTCCATCGATTTCAGCTTCAGGCAAATTCGGGATAATGACCGGGATTCCACCGGCTTCCATAATTCGCTCATAATACTCTGCCTTAAGATAGTCGAATGCCGGGTCTGGCAAATCGGGACGACCCTTTTTCTCGTTAATGAATCCGCAGGTTATGCCGATAAGCGGTTTCATCGCCAGCGAACCTCCCGTATCGATGTTGCAGATAAAACTTCTCGTATCTCGACAGTGTCTAAATCAATAATAATTAAATAATCCATATTCGAACGGCTGACAGCAAGAACCAGCAAGTTGTCGAAAGGAGATGAATCAAAGTCGATTGGATAGCCCTCGATTGCACAAATGAGTGTTGAGCTTCCGCCATTGGTGGTAAGTGTTCGGATATAAGAGCTGTCATTCGCATAGAAAACACCATAGATTGTAGTATCGCACACCGCAAGCCCCATCAGCCCAGATTGCGGCAGCACAATTTGTGTCGAGTCAGAAAGGTCATGGATATTATGAATTGTCGCATAAGAACCATCACCGATGATAATTTTACCGGGGTTGGTATCGAGCCATGAGAATAACCGTCCCGGAATTGCTGCAATCTCATTCCAGGGCGCGGTATCCTTGATTTCAACAACATGTATCTGCTGGGCAAGACCTGTAAGATAGAATGCAAATGCTGAATTATCCGGTGAAATCCGGTACCTTTCAGAATATCCGGCATCGCCGATAAAAACTGTTTCAAGGAAAATATCATCCCAGCGCATTATAGTAACCGGTAAATCGCTTGTCTTGAATATAAAACCGTCGGGAATTCTTATTATGTTATTCTCGGAATACTCCGAATCATAAAGCAGAACAGGTTCAAAGTCATCCAGCGAAACAGCCCATATCCCATTGCCCTCGGTTTCATAGTTGAAAAATGCCGAATCGCGGTTTGCCGACCATTCAAGATAATACGATGCCTGAGAACCGAAAGACTGCGTAAGGTCGTTTTCGATATTGAAATAATATGATTGAACATAAAAATTGTAAATCTGTCCCGAGATAAGAAAGCCGGTCTTTGAATCGACTACAGGCTCGTCGCTGCCGTTTGAACCACAGCCGTTTATAAACAGTAAAATGGCAATAGTGAATAATGATAATGGTTTACTCACAGATAGTATCCTATTTGAATCAGGTGATGAATGAATCATAACTAAATAAATCATTCGTGTTTACGCAAGAACAATATGGAGAGTTGAGAGTTATAAGTTGAGAGTTGCCCCGCACTTCAAAAGACATTCAGCCACAGAGAACACAGAGCGCAATTTTTTTGATAAACGAAACATTAAAATAACAACCGAAAAATCTTGTTTCGGTAAACACAGCAAAGTAAAAATGCTTTGATTACCATTATTATTCTTGTCCTTTGTGGTTTTTCTTCAGGGTGGCGCAATCGCCACCCACAACCGACCGATACTTCTTGACCAAATTGTCTTTATACTATTTCTTAAAAGCATGAAGATAATGGATAGATATATAATTAAGGAGCTTTTTGCTCCTTTTACGGGCGGACTCGGTATTATCCTGTTTGTGCTGGTGCTGGATTTTCTGCTCGACATATTGAATCTGATAATTGCGAAGGGCGTACCGGTATTCACTGTCGGCAAGTTATTTGTATTCAATCTTGCGTGGATGCTCACACTCGCGATGCCTATGGCTGCGCTAATCTCATCGCTCATGGCTTATGGCAGGCTTTCCTCCGACAGCGAAATCACCGCGACCAAAGCATTGGGCGTGCCGTTCCTGCGGCTAATGATACCGGGCATTCTCGCGATGTCCCTGTTATCGATTGTGATGATAATTTTTGGTGACATAGTTCTTCCCGAGGCGAATTATAGTGTCAAGAAACTAATGGTTCAGATTCACAAGAAGAAGCCTATGGCTGCATTGCATCCGCGAATTTTTATCGATGATTTTCCCGGGCTTGTTCTTTATATGGAGAAAGTCGATGACCGTGCGGGGAAAATATATGGAGTTACAATTTACGAGAAGCAGCAAGGTCGAGCTCCGCGGACAATCACAGCTCCCGAGGGCGATGTTCGATACGACCCTGAAGCCGATGCTATTGCATTTACGCTGTATAATGGCACTATTCATGATATCGACCCGGAAGACCCGGCAAAATATACACTTGCTGAATTTAACCGGCAGGTGATAAATATCACCGACCTCGGGATAAAACTCGGGGATGCTGGGACAAAACAACGTGGCGACAGAGAACTTAGTATCCGCATGATACATAATCAGATTGCCGAGCAGCAGGCTGTAATCGATTCCTGCCGTGAGCAGATACGGCGGATTGTTGCGGGGGCGCTCGATTCACTTGTCGTTATGCGCGATTACCGACGACGACCATCATCATCCCCAATTAGACGGGCAATGCTCTTTGAGAAGAAGCGTCTATCCAGAATTAAGAAACTTGAATCTAAAATCAGCAATTCACTTCGTCGGAGGCGGAAACTCGAGACTGAATTACAGAAGAAATATTCATTGCCTTTGGCTTGCCTTCTATTCTTGATTCTCGGTGCGCCTGTTGGAGCGTGGGCGCGTAAAGGCGGACTTGGTATCGCAGTCGGGCTTTCGTTCGGCTTTTTCCTGATGTATTGGGCATTCCTCATCGGTGGTGAGGAACTGGCGGATAGAGGTATCGTCTCGCCATTTATCGGTATGTGGACAGGCAATTTTATCCTGCTTGTTATCGGTTTATCGATGCTGTATCGGGTTACATACGAAGCGCGATTTTCAGGTGTGGGTTGGCTTACAACACTATTCCAGAAAATAAAAGATAGACGGGAAGCAAGGAAAGCAAGTCATCGGTAATAAGGTAATCGTTGTGTTGGTGCTCAAAACCGATTACTGATAACAGGGAGTTTCAATGGATTTAATTAATTTCGATAAAGCCAATTACTCAATCGGCGCAACCAATATTCTGCAAGATGTTTCATTTACGATTACGGATAGAACCCGTCTTGCACTTGTTGGACGAAATGGCACCGGAAAAACAACATTGATGCGCCTTATCTCATCGGAAATCCAACCGACAGGCGGGAATCTTTTCCGCAAGAGAAATCTGCGGATTGGAATGCTTCATCAGGAACAGCGGTTGAGCGATGAGTTGCCGCTCAAAGACGCTGTTCTGCATAAAAATGAAGAATGGTGGAATTTGTATAAGAAGCTTGCCGACCCATCCTTATCCCCTGTGGAACATGATAATGCAATGACCAAATTTCTATCACTTGGTGGATATTCTATCCCGAGTAAAGCCGAGGAGATATTGAATAAACTCGGTTTTCCAGTCGATAGATTATCTCAATCCGTGAATACTCTTTCCGGTGGAGAGCGGAACCGTGCTGCAATTGCAGCGGCGCTTTTGCAGAATCCCGACCTGATTCTACTCGATGAACCGACCAACCATATCGATTATGAGGGACTTGTATGGCTTGCCGATTTTTTGAAAAACACAAAGAAGCCGTTTATTCTCGTTTCGCATGACAGACATTTTTTGAATCTCGCTGTAACACAGACCGCTGACATTCATTCAGGCGAATTCAGATTGTTCACCGGCAACTATGATGATTATATAAAACAGCGCGAGGAGCTTGATTTAGCGATAAATAAGAAATTCCGACAGCAGCGGGATATGATTAAGAAAACGGAGGAATACATCAGGAAAAATATAGCGGGACAAAAGACCAAGCAGGCGCAAGCACGAAGAAAAAAGCTGGATAAACTCGAGCCTTTAAAAGGCACAACCAAGGCGCGCGATTTCAGGATAAATATGGATATCGACACACGGGGTGGGAATAAAGTCATTGAAATCGAGGAGCTTGGATATTCTATTCGGAAATCGAGAGAAAACGATACTAATCGAGTTCTTTTTTCCGATTTCGGCAAGATTGTCCAGCGGGGGGAGAGAATCGGTGTGGTTGGTAAAAACGGTTGCGGAAAGACTACACTTTTCAGATTAATCGCAGGGAAATTACCACCTCAACATGGGAAAATAGAAATCGGCGCTGGTATCACATTCGCATACTATTCGCAGGATTTCGACAATCTACCGGCTGATGGAACACCATTCGATTCGATAATGAATGCTGCTGGATATCTTATCGATGAACAAATTCGTGCGCATCTTGGCGCATTTTCAATTTCCGGCGACAATGCATTTAGACCGTTGAGTTCTTTCTCGGGGGGGGAACGCGCAAGAGTAGCAATGGCAATGCTTGTGCTAACTAAAGCAAATCTGCTTCTTCTCGATGAGCCGACTAATCATCTCGATATTCCATCGCGAACAATACTCGAGGACGCTCTAATGTCATATCCCGGCACAGCGCTTGTCGTTTCGCACGATAGATATTTTCTCGACAGAGTCGTTAACAAAATATGGGCATTCGAGGATTCCAGGATTATTGAATATACCGGTGATTTCAGCTATTACTTGATGAAAAAAAAGCAGAAAATGCAGGTCATATCCTCGAAATCCTGCAAAGAATCTGTTCCCGGTACAAATAATCAAAAAAGCGAAAAAAGGATTTCCAAATTTAAGCTTTCGCAGCTCGATATGAGATTAAAAGATATCGAGCGCGAAATCGCCTATCTGGAGTCCGAAAAGGAAAGGTTATCAAACCTGATGAGCGAGCCGTTTGTAGCGGGGAATTTTGAGCGATTCACAACCGTTTCCCAAAAGCTGCAAAAAACCGATGATGAACTCAAAGCTCTTTGGAATGATTGGGAGTCGATTACTTCGCAGTTAACGAAGCATCAATAATAGATAACACGGAGTTTGAAGTTAACAACCGAAGTATCCCGTTTCTTAAAACGCGCACAAAGCAAGATGCTTTGTCTATCATCTTTTTTTCTCTGCGGCTTAAATTTTCATTGTATGACATTAATCAATAATTGGTAAGCAATCATGGGTCAGATTCCGAAATCCTCGAGTGTAAGTCCAACATTGTGCTCGATTTTAAACAAACTCACCCTGTGTATTAGTTCTCCCGAAAGTGAGTATTGTTCGTATCTCATCGGTGAAAACAGTTCGACATCGACAAAAAGAACCTCACGATAAGCACCATTGAACCTGATTGTGTCAATTCCCGAAGCATCGAGCACATAAACGCTGTCCCGAATTTCGATTGTGGGTGCACAGCATTCAAGATAGTTTTGCCATCTTTCAATAATATATCCCAGGTGATTGTTGTCGGTTCGGTGCCCTCTCTTCGACTGAATTCGCGGGTTGTCGGGAGAAAAAGACAGAGGAATCAATCCAAGTATTCCGGAAGCTCGCACATTTGTCTTGTTCGTTTCGGGATTATGCACAAGCTTTGTTCCCTTGCCAGGCCCATCGATAATCTCGACCCATATCCATTTGGGCTTTTTAAATTTATAATCGTAGTATCTGGTGTGCTCATCATCGCAGTATTTAATATATGTCTCCATCTCGAGAGTACAATCCTCGAGTATATCCCAGTTTTGCTGTAATTTGTCGATTACTTTCGCGGCTGTTATTTCCCGGGTGTCCTGCCCTGGAGTCGAACAGAAAAACAGAAGCGAGATTATGACAGCAATCTTATGTCTTGTGTTCTGTGTCATGTGCAGGGAATTGATGATTGCCTATCCACGCACCCCGAAGAGAAATCACAGAGAACACAGAGAAAGAAACACAGAGGATACGGATAAAGACATTCAAACGCAGAGAACGTGGAATAAAGAAAAAACTTAATCAATTCTTTTGCGCCTTCTTTTCCTGTTTCTTTTTCCGTTTTTCCTTTTTGGTAAACTTAGCTTTTTTTTGTGTTTCTCTTTTGCCTTTATCTTTTTTTCCTTTATCGCCCATATCTAAACCTCCTTAACCAAATCTGTGTTATTATGTGCAAGCTATCGATTTACAAATACCGATAGCCGACAACCTTTTTAATGTGCCACTATCTGCATCCGATATAAACCGTAACATCGTATATTCGCCTGTCATCTGTGCTGACGACCTCGAGAATGACCTGCTGTCCCCCGTGGCATTTATTCAGCTCCCGCTTGAGTTCATCGAAAAAACGCACACGGACACCGTTGAAATATCTAATGACATCGCCGCGTTTGAGAGACGCTTGAGCCGCCGGCGACCTTGGATAAACTCTGCTGATATATATGCCCTCATTGATATTACTCTGCGCATCGACACCGAGATAGGGGTAGCATGGCGGTGGCGGTGGCGGTTCAGGTTTCTTGGAATACTTAATTGCAGCTAGACCTGTGGGATATGATTCCAGTTCATAGCTTACTTCGGTTACATCGTGAGGTTGGACGCGACCGGCGCCGGTTTCCGCGCCGCCATCTTTTTTCGCGGATTTAGTTCGCGATTCCGCCGATGCCGGCGAGGGCGCTGCCATCTCAGACTCCGACACTTCATAATCGTATCCATAGTGAACCGGGCGGGGAATATATACACGATATTGCGATATGAAAATCCATCCGGGGTATTTACCTCCCTGTCCCGATGGCGCTCCGAGGTCGACGAATTCGAAATTGGCACGGAAATCGTTATCGAGCTGCCAGCCTTTCAAATCGAGCGATTGGTACGGCGAAAGATACCACCAGCTTCCACCACCGGCTTCTCTGCCGATTGAATTCAAACCATCGATATAAGCATATACGCCGACCGCAAAATCGGATGTGTTTTTTATCCTGAGATAATACTCGTATCCGGTTTCGACCTCGATTCCGTATATACTGTTGAAAGACCAATCCATAAAGGACTTTGGCGACCGAGCCTGCCGGGACATATCGACCCAGCCTTTGGAATATAGGCTGACACTCAAATCGCCGACCTGAATAGTAGTTGCGGCAAAAGGAATCGAGAGTAGAAATGCGGCAATTACCACAGACAAAACGACCTTTTTCATTTATCCCTCCTTGAAAATTTATTATTTCGTATAGACAAGGCAATGCCTTGTCTATACACGAATCACAAATCACAAATCACACATCAATCTCCAGCCATTCCGTCCATTGGCCCCACCAGTGTTCGATTTCGTTGCCCGCGCGGACACGGAATTTATATTGCCCCGGCTCGAGTTCGAGAACGAACTCTGTATCCGGTCCGAGATATACCGCCGCGAACGAGCCTTCTTTCTGCAATTCATACATGTTTGCTCCGGCGACAGAATCCCATGAGAACTCGTGCTGCCCCGGATTATATTTGAAATGCCCCGGCGCCTCGGCGATACTCAACTCGAGGACATCCGACCAGTCCGATGCGACCTCAGCGCTCGCCTCTTTGATAGCGCGGACTTTTGCCTCATACTCGCCTTTCTCAAGCGGAACACGCTTCTGGTTAAGCTCGGTCTTGATTGTAATCTTTTCCTGCGTTAATTTGTTCTTCACCTCGAGTTCGTATCTGGTGGCTTTTTCGACCGGGTTCCATGTGAAATCGTTGCGGAACTGGTCGTAGATGAGCTTTGTCGGCGCGGGGAATTTATCTCCGCCGGGGGTCCAGATTTGAGATTTCGGAACGAAACCGAATTCAAGAAGGCGAGTATCATTGTTGTCCCAGACGGCGCATATCCATTTGAATGCTCTTGCGAGTAATGTGTCGCCTTTGGCGCGCTCGAATTCCTTGAATTTGCCGGCATGAAGAGCCTCGCCAAGCTCGTCAGAACGCTTCTCGATAGCATCTCTGAAATTTTTGTTTTTTTCTTTCATTGCGTTGAACGGCGCTTCCGGCAAGGCATACGGTGAACCTTCGGCGATATAGCGCTCGTTCGTTTCGGTCATCTGTCGAGCAAGCGCAAGCTGTCCGGGGTGGCTATACGGTATCGAGCGGTTAAGTCCGAAATCGCGGCGGATGTCATGTTCCTCGACACCTTGAACATCGTCCTCGTGCAGCATCGATTCGACCATCCAGCGCGCCGAGACGAGCATATCGTGCAACTCGGTTTCAAGTTTGTTGACAAGTGCGGTTGCGGCGACCTCATCGCCCCATTCATCGACAAGACCCTGTGTAGCGGCATCCCAATCCTCGCGATGCTTGGTCATCTGCTCGACAAGCTTGCCCCGGAACGCAAGCTCCGCACCATATTTATCCATCCCGGCAACGCAAAGCTCGACACGCAGGGTGTGCTGGTCGTTTGAATCCCTGCCTACATTATTATTCCTGAAATCCGCCATGATATCCCTCCTTGTTTATATTGTTTTTTCATTCGTTTATCCAATATTCACGCTAATCCGCCCTTATGATTCGAGTCGAGAAGTCGGACAAGTCGATCGAACGCTCAGCCAACCGAATCGAGAAGCCGGACAGGTGAATCAAGCGGTCGGACAACCGAATCGATTAGGCAGCCAACTGAATCGAGCGGGCAGCCGGGCGAATCAAACGGTCGGATAAATGAATCAATTGGGCAGCCAACCGAATCGAGAAGCCCGATGAGCGAATCAATCGAGTAGCCAGGTCAAGCAAAGTTGTTAAAGAGCAATGAGTTATAGTGATTTTATAATCTTCCCCCTTTCGTTGTAATGCTATAAAATCGATTGCGCAAATTTATATGAATTAGATTAATTTGGGTGCTTTTTTTATTTTGTCAATAGAATTTTGCTTGTTATTTTGTGGTGAGGAGTTCTTAAAATCAGAAAATAAGTTCCCGATGGGACATTATCGAAAGTATCGAAATCGATTGCAAGCGCGGTCGAGCCTGTGGGATACACCCGTTTCGGGAGCGACCAGAGCCTTTTGCCGAGAACATCGTATAACACGACAGTGGCTTCAGTCGGCTCATACATCGTGATTATTGCCTGTATGCAGAAATTTGTCGGATTCGGGAAAGTTAGGATTTTTGGCTTTTCCGGCAGCGTTTTATAATCCCCCGGTTCGTCGGGTTCATCGAAATCGGCTACAGCTTTTGTGTAACGGGTGATAGAATGCGAACATATAAGATTCGGAATCGAGCCCATTCTGCTAACGATAAATGCGCTGTCCTCTCCGGTGATTCTTGGTTTAAGAAT
>Ga0272442_10000073_pt1 | contig 150926 bp, 149 predicted proteins | sample SSMForm2O_FD_200262 | JGI IMG/M metagenome (GOLD analysis project Ga0272442, IMG submission 200262) | Marine sediment archaeal communities from Little Sippewissett salt marsh, Falmouth, MA, United States - SSM-Form-2O | ecosystem: Environmental > Aquatic > Marine > Wetlands > Sediment ... | reverse complement strand
CGTCGTGTTTTGAATATAGCCCCCGAAATTCACCTTGGGCGCGGCATCCCCTACATCTGCCGCCACAAGACATACCATAAGGACAGCAATAAAGAAGACCAACTTAAATGTTTTATTCTTTATCATGTGTATCCCCCCTTTAGGATTTGAGTGGAAATTTTCTGTCCTGCTTTCATTACCATCGAGATCTCATAAGAGTCCTCAACGTAAACACGTCCTCAACATTTTCGGGGTGATTGAATTGTGCTTTGAGCACGTTCATTTCCGTGTGGTGTCCGGTTAACGTGTTTTTAACATAGATTAAATTTTCAAAGGTATGGTGCTTGTCGCTGCCATAGAACGGTGAGACGCTGTATGTTCTGTACATATCCTTCACTTTTCTGCCCTTTTCATCATACCAGGCACTTTTTACCAGCCGCCATATATTCTGTTCAAACCATATAATACGCTTGTTATAAGACATCCTTTGTACCTTGGGAAAACTCTCCACAACCCACATCTTGTGGCCGTAGGCTTCCTTTTTGAAATATTCGGTAATATTGTCCCGGTCTTTAGAGTCGGCCATTATCTCTCTTTGTTCCTCAATGAACTTGTCATCCACCACGTCAGTTCGTATCAGTTTATAGCTGTCCTGAAACGGGGAGCGCAGCGACATATCATCATAATCAAGGTCCATGCCGCCGAAAGAATCCTCACCTTCCATGGCGCCCAACTTCCTGACCTTCCTGAGCGCCGGCACCCAGAGCCACTGGTCGTAATCCTTGTTAAGGTCGGTATAAAACCAGATGAGGGTGGCTATGCCACGCATGTCATCGGGGGTCATAAACGCAACAAAATCACGGTAATCAAGCCCCTTCTTTTTGGGCCAGTCCATGATGCTTCGCTTGGTGGCGCTGTCGCGACTGAGCCCCCGCTTGTTGGTTTTTGTAATAAGTGCGCCCACGTCGAAGCCTCCCACATTGCCGCCGTGAAACGCGTAGGCATTTGATGCATATTGACCCCGGATCTGAAACCACCAGGCTTTTTCAATCTCAAGTGCTGTGGCCTTGTCAACTTCGGGCTTGTGGCCGTAGTACATAATCGGGTCCAGGTTTTTTCCCGTTGCGTCCGACTGCTCATACCCGTCCTTGATGCCCCAGGGTATTTTTGTGCCGTCGGAAGCCGTTACAAACTCCTCAGCTTCATCCAGGGCATGTGAGTAGGAAATAAAACCCGCAAGGGTAAAAGCCAGGACTAGTCCACATAAAAAGATTTTTTGTGACTTTGGACAAGCTTTGTGGTCCATGATGTGTTCCCTCCCCCAAAAATTGTTTTATGTTTTTGTGTTTATATATACTGATACTTTATCAGTTGCCCTCTCCAGTGGAGGCTTCCTGCAGTCCCGGCTCTTTTTTGTTCTTAAAAATAAACGCGGGCTTTAACAGAAACACGATGGGCGAAATGAGGGCAATGGCTCCCAGGCCGTTTAAAAAGATGATAAGTCCGATCATGCTTCCCAGCTCACACTGAAACTTCAGGGGCGAGAAGAAAAACACCAGCACTCCCAGAACAACGGCCATTGCCGTATAAAAGACCGCCTTGCCCGTTGTGTTCAGGGCAGTTATGGTGGCCTGCTGTATATCACCGTCGTCTCGTTTTCTGTACTCTTCCTGGATACGAACCAACACATAAATGACATAGTCAACACCGATGCCGATTCCCAGGGATGCCACGGGCATGGTGTACAGGGTAAGCGGTATGGGGGCGAATCCCATCACGCCGTACACCACGATTACCCGGGTAAACAGTGATATGAGCACAATTAGCGCACCGACAAAGGACCGCAGGAGCACCAGGCAGAACAGGAAAACTATGAGGGATATCTGGACCATGTTCTCTACCATCCCGGCCTGGAGCTCTTCATTAATGGCCCCGACTACACCTGCCAGGCCGCCGGCAATATGAACCGTTACGCTGTCGGTCTGCCAGTTCTCACGCACATACTCCTTGCTTGCGTCAAGGATCTCCCGGATGGTTTCGGCCTCCATGTCCTTGAGAAAGACCTGGAGGTTTGTTGCCGTGTAATCATAGGTCATGATGAAATTATATTCTTCGGGCACCCCCTGGCTCAGCAGGTAGAAATAGGCGGCCACAAGGTCCTCTACATGCTTTTCGTTTTCGCAGTATCCCAGTTTGAGCTCCCCCACCTCGGGGAGCCGGTACTGGCGTTCATCACCGTCATGTGTCACCGCGTTCATCCTCTTCATGAAATCAACCATGGACAGGCTGCCGCCCACCTTGGGGTGATGACTCAAAAAAAGCTGCAGGCCCTCTATGTCCTTTAACAGCTGTGTGCCCTTTATGGTGTCCGGTTCTTTTCCTTCAAAAACAATATAGTAGGTGATGGCACCGGGGAATTTTTGCCCGATGGCCCTTGTTTGAACGGAGTAGGGTGCGTCGGCATAAAAGGCACCGGCGCCCGGGGCACGTCCGCCGATCTGCATCTGGGTGGTTCCCCAGATACCGAAGCCGACAAGGACTAGGAAACCCAGCACGAGACCCCAGGCACCTCTTTTGGTAGTAGACAGCACGCCCAGCCCGGTCAACAGCCTGGACAGAAGGGGTGAGCGTCCCGCCCGCTCGGCTTCTTTTGGGGAGGGGGTGGGTAAAAAAGAGAGACAGGCGGGAAGCAGTATGAGGACATTGAACATGATGCTTAAAATGGAAAGTGTGCCGCACAGGGCAAGCACTTTAAGCAGACTTATCTTTACGGCGATCATGGTAAGAAAGGCGAATCCGTCGGTAATAATCGAGGTGAAAAGGGGCCGAAAAAGAACGGCTGCTACATTTTCTGCAGCCTCACGTGATTTTATTCCCTTCCGGCATTCCTCATAGTAGCGCTGGATGACCTGAACCGAATGGCTTACACCGATGCCCAGCATGATGAACGGTACGATGGATGCCATGGGATCAAGCTGAAATCCCATATACCCCAAAATACCCATTCCCCAGCTTACGCTGACAAGTGCTGCAAACAGGGGAAGAAATACGCCCCGCTTGCTCCTGAAGGCTGTATACAGCAGCAGTGCCATGATGCCCAGCGCGAGCAGAAACACGGGCAGAAGCTGCATCTGGTAATAGTCGATCCAGCCCAGCATGATGGGCCTTCCTGAAAGGTGAATATAGGTGTTCTCATCCTGTTCTTTTTCCACAAGTTTCATGAATTCACTGAAGAGGTCTCCGTAGTCCACATCCCTGAACTCCGCCCGGATCAGCACCGCCTTCCAGTCCTTTGAAACCTGCCGCCCGTAAAGGATCTCATCGCTGCGGATATTCTCCCGGAGAACTGCAAGCTCCTCCCGGTTTGTGGGAACGGCTTTTGCCAGGCGGATGGTGTCGAACCCTTCGGGGTTGCCCATGGTGCGCTTGGTCTTTATATCGAATATAGAGACAAGCCGGGGAGGAATGATACCGTTCATGAGATAGATCTCCCGGGTGACCCGGAAGACCTTCTGCAGGGTGTCGACATTTATGATATCACCTTTCTTTACCTCGATTGAAACCTGAACCATGTCTCCGCCTTCGAACAGGTCCTCCATCATGTTGTGCACCCTGGCATAGGGATGCCCCTGGGGAATAAAATCATCGAGGTTGGTGACGATATTGAGGCCGGCAAAACGAACCGCAAAAAATCCTGAAAGCAGAAGTATGAAAAATATCAGGGGGATACGATATTTGATAATAAATGCAGCAAACTTCCTGTCAAAGCCGGACTGATCTTTATTCATTGGCTTTTTCCTCAAAAGATCTTCTTCACGTAATAGGTAGATGCTCGGCAAAAATGAAACTTTCCTCTATCCAATGGCAAAATCATTGCCAATGAAACAGAGCTGCTCCTTATAAAAAAGAAAATCCTGCAAAAGAACTGTTTTTAGGACTAATTAGGTGAAAATTTTTTTGCGGAATAAAAAAAAAGACGCTGAAAGAAAGAAAGGGCTGAAAATGAGGGGTGTTTTTTTTGCAAATGACGCCCTGAATCAGCCTAGGTGGCCCATATTCGGTCATTTATACTGCAAAAAGGTGACCTAAAATAATACACACATACCCTTTGTAATATAAGAATTTGTAATAGCTTGTCTTTATAATATTTTAGGTGGCCTAAAACAGGCCGGTAAAACAAATAACGGTGGGGTTTGCAAAAGCACGTCACGAGGCAATATGATCTTGTCGGAATTTACTTTGGCCCCAGCTTTCTTTTAAGGGTACTTCGTGATATGCCCAGTACCTCTGCGGTCTTGCTCTTATTGCCTGATTGCTCCTGAAGCACCTTGGTAATATAGAGCTCTTCAACCGTTTTCAGCGGTTGGCGTTTATCAACGGCAAAAAACGGCCGGCCCTTTTCCCGATCAATAAGTGATTCTATTTCCGATGGATCAATCTTCAACACATCGTTATGTGATAAGAGAACTGCTCGTTCTATAACATTCTTCAGCTGGCGAATATTTCCCGGCCAGTGATAGGACTGGAGGACTGCTTTTGTCGATGCACTGACCCGTGTTACCTTCTTCCTGAACTCCCTGTTGAAATTTTCCATAAAGTGGTGTGCCAGGGGAATAATATCTTCCGGGCGATCACAAAGGGGGGGCAGGTAAAAATAGATTACATTCAAGCGGTAGAAGAGATCCTCTCTGAATTTTTTTTCCTTAATGAGACGGGGCAGGTCCTGATTTGTTGCGGCGATGATGCGGACATTTGATTTTATGCTTTTATTGCTTCCCACCTTCTCAAACTCCTTTTCCTGAAGGAAGCGTAAGAGTTTTACTTGTATGGACTTCGTCAGCTCGCCGATTTCGTCAAGGAAAAGGGTTCCTTCATCAGCCATTTCAAATTTCCCGACCTTGCCCCGGCGTGAAGCACCGGTAAAGGCTCCGGGAACATAGCCGAACAGCTCGCTTTCCACCAGCTCATGGGGAATGCTGCCGCAGTTGACCACAACAAACGGCTGGTTTGAACGCTCACTTTCTAGATGAATCAATTTTGCCAGCACTTCTTTTCCGGTACCGCTGTGACCTGTTATGAGTACGGTTGAATTGCCGTCACGGGCAACAGACTTTGCCTGTTTACAGATTTCCACCATCTTTTCGCTGACAAACACCATCAGGTGGGTATTCAGGTCTTCGCGCTGCCGCAGAGCGCTATGCATGGCTGTGCGTTTCAGGTTCAGCTTTTCACATGAGCGCTGGGTAATAATACCAAGCTCGTCAATATCGAAAGGTTTGTGAATATAATTTTCCGCACCCAGTTTTATTGCTTTAACGGCCGTTTCGACGGTACTGTATGCGGTCATCATTATCACGGCAATATCGGAATCTATCTTTTTTATGTTCTCAAGCACTTCCAGCCCGTCAAGATCGGGGAGCCTGAGATCAAGGAATACCAGGTCGGGCTGATCCTTTTTGATTTTTTTGAGGCCCTGTTTACCGGTGTTCGACGTGGTGACAAGGTACCCCTGCTGAAGAAAAAAGCTCTTTAAAGATACCAGAAGTGTTTCTTCATCATCGATAATATGAATATGATAGTTTTGCATAGCAGCTGTCTCTAAGATGATACAGGAAAAAACATGGAAAACAAGGTGCCCGTGCCCGGGTTGCTCTCGACATTGATATCTATTCCGTATTTCTCCAGGATTTTAGCGGTGACGGACAGCCCCATACCCGTTCCCTTCTTTTTGGTTGAAAAAAAAGGATCAAAAATTTTCTTCCTCACATCAGGCGTCATACCTTTGCCCGTGTCTTTGATCTCCACATTGATGTGCTGTTTCTTTCGAATGTATCTGGTTTCAATCAATATCTTTCCCTGTTTTTCTATTGCCTGGACAGCATTAAGCAATATGTTGACAAATACCTGCACAATCTGTTCCGCATTGAGCAATACGTGGGGAGAATTGTCTGCATAATGCTTCTGAAGCAAAACGTCTGTTTCCCTGATGTGGGGTAAAACCAATGAAACCGCTTCATCAAGCAATTGATGGATGTTGCAGGGTGCAAATATAGGTTTTTCAGGCCGTGCAAAATTGAGAAACTGCTCCAGATGCCGGTTTATCTTCTGCCCTGCATTCATAATATTCTGGATTTCTGCAACCGCTGTCTCATTGACCCGTGAGTAAGTTGTCAAATTCTGGGCACTGAGACACATGCTCGCCAGGGGATTTTTTATTTCATGTGCTATGCCGGTAAGTATCTGCTCTGCCAGGGCCAGTTTCTCGGAACGGATTAATTGATCCTCCAGTTTTTTCTTTTCGGTAACATCCCGCAGTATGTACTGGTGACACAGGACACTGTTATAATTTATCGAAGCCCCTGTTATTTCAGCATCAATGGTTTTTTCGTTTTTCGTAATTAGCGTTATTTCAATAACAGCCGGCTGGGTTGAACTTTTTTTTGTAAGGCTTTTCTGAAAATCATAAAATTTTTGCCGTTGATTTTCCGTTACAATGTCTGGAAAATCTATCTTTAACAGTTCGGATTCAGAGTATCCGCTGAGCTTTATAAATCCTGAATTAAAAAAAACAAGACAGTTGTTCCTGAGGATGATTACCCCTTCCTGAGAGTTTTCTATGAGGTTTCTGTATTTCTCTTCTGATTCTTTCATCTCTTTATAAAGACGGGCATTTTCTATGGCAGTCCCGATCTGGTTGCCCACAATGGACAGAAAATGTATATCATCTTCCGAAAATGCCCGCTCTTTTCTGTAGCCCACGTTTAAATAGCCCAAAATATTCTTTTTTGCCTTGAGCGGGATAATGGCAACACCGTAAAACCCCAAACCACCGGTACCTTGAACGGCAGGCGCAGAATCATAGTAAGTTGTTACCTTGACATCGCCGATTTTTTGTCCCCCCCATTTTTTAAACTGATCAGGGGGCACTTTACGGACTTTTTCAAGAAATTTTACGGGCAATCCCTTGTGCACCACCATTTCAACCACGTTCTTGTCTTCGTTGTGAACATAAATGCCGCCGCCGTCAATCTCAAGCAGTTCCGTTACTTTCTCATAGGCGGATTTAATCACAAAGTCCAGTTCAAGGGATTGGGCAACTTCCAGTGCAATGGTCTCCAGAACAGAGATTCTCTGTTTCAGGACTTCTTCCCTGGACTTTGTTCTTTTTTTACCGGTTTTCTTCATGAACAACCGCATATCATGTTTGTAAGGTTTTTTGTTATCATTGGGCAGGACAATAAATGTGCACTTATCACGTTCTTTGTGGTCTGTCAATTTTTTCAGGATTGTTGTGGCAATGGGAGGGGAGGTGCCAAGCCGGCAATATCAACATTTGATAAATAGATTTTTTAATCATGCTGTTGCAATTATAGTACAGTACCATCAAGCAACAATGGCCCTTGAATTGGTTTGTTTAACATGGTATCTTTTGACATACATATCAATGCCCCTTTTCTCATACATTTATTAATAAGGAAATTCACATGACAGTAAAAAGACTGTTGATTCTTTTTCTGCCGTTTGTGCTGGCAGTCGGGCCGCAGGTCTTCTCGGGGTGCGACACACCGGAGGGACCGGAACCCCACCTGCTGGATACCGGTCACCCGGGCTGGAAAAATCCCCGATGCGACGCATGTCACGAACTGCCCGTGGAAGCACACGAAACAACACACCCCCCGGCGTGTGCCGTGTGCCACGGCGGTAACGGTGCATGCGATCCGGGCACCACAATAGACCATGAACAGGAAAGTGACTGCCTGGAGTGTCATGATCAAAAACACGGCTTTGAAAACGCTGACGAATGCATTTTGTGTCACTTTGCTGCAGCCGGCCTTGATACCTGCAGCCGGCCGCCGGATGATGATAATGAAACCGACCCGCCCGATAGTGACACCGATGAAGGGGCCTCACTTTCAGACGCCCTGGAATCAAACTGTTATGACTGGCCTGAAAAAGAGTTCACTGTTTTCAACAGGGTTCAGCCCGGAGTTGCTCTCAGCCCCGGTGACAGGGCTGTGGAATTTGTTCTGAAGGACACAAACGGCACTGACTACAGCCTTTCCTCCCTGCTGAACACAAAACCCGTGTTTCTGGTGTTCGGCTCATTTACCTGACCGCCGTACCGGGGCGGCGTGCCTGCCCTTAACGCCCTCGCAACAATGGCCTTTGATGCAGGGACCACTTACGGCGACCGGGTTCATATTGTCCACATCTACATAATCGAACCGCATCCCATGGGCCCGGATGTAAGCCCGTACAGCGGTGCCGTGTGGGAGGGCACCTACGGCACCAAGCCCCAGGCATACACCTATGATGAGCGGGTTTCATACGCCCGGGAAGTCGAGGTGCAGCTTGAAGGCACCCAGCTGATGCTGGTTGACGATCTGGTTCCCGGTGAGCGTAACAACCCGGTGTGGTGTACCTACGGCCCGTGCCCGAACTGTTCCTACCTGATCAGGCAGGACGGCATAATCGATTCCAACCAGATGTGGCTTGACGCGGCGGACATGAAGGATTCTATTGACAGCCTTTTATAAAACTGAGGAGAACAGTTATGAAGGATACAAAAACGGTTGCAACGTTTTGCGGCGTGTGTGAGCATTCCTGCGGCATGCGGGTTACTGCCCGGGGCAATGAAATTCTTGAGATCAAGGGCATGAAAGAGCACCCGTCAAGCAAGGGATATCTCTGTCCCAAGGGACTGGCGGCCGGGGACATCATGAACGCTCCCGACCGGCTGCGAACACCTTTGAAAAAGGACGGGGCCGAATGGAAGGAGATATCCTGGGATGAGGCTATCGGGCTGTGCGCTGAAGGGCTCGGGAGCATAAAGGACCGCTACGGTCCCGAGGGTCTTTTCATCTATCACGGCCAGTCATACCTAAAACTCAGGCTCGCCTACTTCTTAATGAAACGTTTTCTTAACCTCTACGGCGCGGTGAACCTTGCATCAGCCGGCAGCGAGTGCTTCATCAGTACCATGCTTGCCCACTTTGCGACTTTCGGCAACCTGCCGTTTCCCGATTACGAGCACAGCAGGTGCATTATCCTGTGGGGTTCAAACCCCTGTGCGTGCGGCGGCATCGGAAAGAGCTATCCCCAGATGGCTGAGCTCTTGAAGAACAGAAAGAACAACGGGGCAAAAATCATCGTCATCGACCCCCGCCGAAGCGCTTCGGCCGAGCTTGCCGACATCGTGCTTAAACCGCGGCCAGGCACGGACGGCGCCCTTGCCCTGGGCTTTGTCCGCTCGATTCTCGACCGGCAGCTCGAGGACCGGGACTATATTGAAAAACACACGGCAGGTTTTGATGAGCTCAAAGCAATGATCGCGGAGTATCCCCTGGAGCGCGTTGAGCAGATAACCGGCATCGGCAAAGACCGAATAGCGGAAGCCGCCCGGCTGTTTGTCGAAACACGGCCCGGCTGTATCAAGGTGGGAAGCGGGCTTGAGCACCACACAAACGGCGTCCAGTCCATACGGGCAACCAACATACTTCTTGCAATTACCGGCAATATAGATGTGCCCGGCGGCAACACCTTTCTGGCAATGAGCCAGCTTTCCCCGGCCGAGGTCGACTTTTCACAGCAAAGTTCACCGCTGGGCGAAAAGGAGCATCCCATGTTCACGGGAATGGTCCACCAGGCACAGGCCCTGGCAGCCCTTGATCACATGGACTCGGACGATCCGTACCCGGTGCGGGGTATGATGGTGGCAGGCGGCTCCCCCCTGGCCGTTCTTGCCGATGCGGAAAAGGTACAACGTGTCATGGATAAAATGGAATTTACCGTGGTAATCGACCAGTTCATGACCCAAACCGCCCGAAATGCAGATCTTGTGCTTCCGGCTGCCACCTTTCTTGAACGCGATGAAATATCCATAAACCCTATCATGCTTCAGCAAAAAGTGGTGGACCCCGACGGTGTCTGGCCGGACGCCCGTATATGGCTGGAGCTTGCACGGGCCATGGGATACGGCGAGCACTATCCGTGGAACACCCTTGATGAGATCATGGAGCATATGCTCGAGCCCACCGGCTACAGCCTTCATCAGGTCCGCTCTGCAGAGGGCGGTATCGTTATCCGGCAGGAGGTGGGAAAAATCCTGCAGGAGGGTTTCTATACCTATACAGGAAAGATCGACCTTTTTTCCAAGTCCCTTGAATCAACGGGCTATGATCCGCTGCCCCGTTTTGATGAGCCTGCCGAATCCCCGGTAAGCCGCCCGGATGTTGCGGGTGAATTTCCCCTTGTCCTCACAACAGGGGCCCGGTACCCCGTGTTTGTCCATTCGCAGCACCGGACCGTCGAATCCCTGTGCAAGCGCTTCCCCGAGCCGGTAATGGAAATCCACCCCGACAGCGCGCGGGAGTGCGGTGTGCAGGATGGAGACGAGGTAATTGTCTCATCTCCCAGGGGCAGTGTTCGTATCAAAGCCGTCTGCACCTCGGGAATTCTTCCCGGCGTTGTCCACCTGCCACACGGCTGGCAGGAGGCGAACTGCAACCTGCTTACCGACAACAGCGCACGCGACCCTATTTCAGGATTTCCCGGACTGAAATCCTCCCTGTGCAAAGTAGCAAAGGCCTGATAGAAAAAAATGTTCTTTTTTTCAGCATTTAAAACGGGCTGCTATGCATAGAGGAACAGATGCTCAAACAGTGAGTATTATTTCTCATCCATTGAGTAATATTTGCATTATAATCATAACTATGCTATATTTCTTAGTTATGTTTTACCAAAGAGAATTCACAAAAACGATTATTCAGGGTCTCCAGTCACCTGCAAACCTTTTGCAGATAATAATCGGCCCTCGCCAGGTGGGAAAAACAACCACTGCACTTCACATTGAAAAAGTCTGGGAGGGGCAAACTGTTTATGCGTCGGCAGATGAACCCCTTCCTCCTGGACCGGAATGGATTATGCACCACTGGCAAACAGCACGGCGCACACAAGACCCTTCCACGCTGCTTATTCTTGACGAAGTACAGAAAGTACGTGGGTGGAGCGAAGTTGTAAAATCGTTATGGGAAGAAGACAAACGCTGTGGTTTGCGATTTGCGGTAATGCTTCTTGGCTCATCTTCTCTGCTCATTCAAAAAGGTCTTTCCGAAAGCTTGAGTGGCCGTTTCATGCTGCACCGCTGCAGTCATTGGTCTTACAATGAAATGAGCACGGCATTTTCCTTGTCCCTTGATGAATGGCTGTATTTCGGAGGATATCCCGGAACCATCGACCTGCGAAAGGATATAACCTCCTGGAAGGGCTACGTGCGTGACTCACTTATAGAAACCGTTTTAAATAAAGATATTTTTCAATTGCAGAATATAGCCAAGCCTGCACTGTTTCGTCATCTGTTCATGCTTGCAGCCGGGTATCCTGCGGAAATACTATCTTACAACAAAATGCTGGGCCAGTTACAGGATGCGGGCAATACTACAACTCTTTCCCATTATATCGATCTGCTTTCTTCGGCATTTCTTGTCGATGGTCTTGAACTATACAAAATCAGAGGACGTCCCAAAAGGGGCTCAAGCCCTAAACTTATCATTCGCAACAACGCCCTCATAAATGCGCTGAGCAATAAGGATTATACGGAAACCCAAAACGATACCGGCTTGTGGGGCCGCATCGTCGAAAATGCTGTAGGAGCCCACTTGCTCAACTGTCTGTGTGATATAACCTCTGAAATATACTACTGGCGTTCAGGCAATTTTGAAGTGGACTTTATCATTCAAACACCGGGAAAAACATGGGCCGTCGAAGTAAAATCAGGTAGAATGAAAATACCGCGGGGTCTGGAAAAATTTCTCCTGTTCAAAAAAGACGCATTCCCCTTTATCCTAGGGGGAACCGGTATGCCACTTGAGGAATTTTTTACCGCTGATCCAAAGGATATCTTCCTCTAATAACATTTTGATTGATCCTGCAACTCCATAAACTCTCTGCCTGCCCGGAAAGTCTTGTACGGTTCGAAAACACCTGAAAAGCATCACATACGTCCTTAAAGGGGTGTGGCTGCAATCACAACAGTTTTTTATGACAATCGGTGGATCGGGGAGTGGTGGGACACGTCCGGAGCAGCAAAAAACGGCAGAAACAGGTTGTCTTGGAACTATAACGTACTTACTGAAACACGGTCTTTTCCGCCGCGTAGGTCTTGTTGACCTGCCGGACCAGCGCGTCCAGGCCCTCCCCGGCAAATCCCAGAAAAGCCGCGGACGGCAGATCATCGAGTATGATGGATTCGTCAGGGCTTCGGAACCCGATGCCCAGCACCTTGCAGGCATTGTCGGCAAGGTGGCTGCAGGCGACAGCCTTTGCAATTGTCCGGTCCTCAAAATCAACCAGGCTGCATGTGTGCAAATGATGGCACGCCATGGTCCGGGAAAGGACCGGGGGAAACTCCCATTTCTCCACGATCATCGAACCGATCTCCGTGTGGGTGTAGCCGAACACCTCCTGCTCGGCCGACAGTGAGTCCGTGCCCTCATTGTATATTGTCTGCATGGCCTCAACAAAGCCCAGGGGGCATTCGTTGTTCATTATAACCTTGCCGAAATCGTGCATCATCCCGCACAGGAAGGCAACCTCCTCAACCTCGGCACCCTGCCCCCGGGCGAAAAGCCTGCACGCAATGGCCGCGCCGATTGAGTGGTCCCACAAAAGCTGCTCCGTTATCCCGAACCGCTTGTACTGGGATTTCGTCGATATTGTAATGATCAGGTCCCGAATGGCATTAAAGCCCAGCACAATGATGGCCTGCTTCAGGCTGGTCACCTCCTGGGGCAGCCCGTAAAAGGCGCTGTTGGCGATTTTAAGCACGCCGGCCGTAAGGGTCTGGTCTTTTTCTACTATGCCGCACAGCTGCGCGATGGAACTGTTGTCCCGGCGCACCATGTCCAGGACTTTTTTTGCGACCGTCGGCACGACCTTGGGCCCCGAAGCCTTTTGCAGCAACTCGTCCCTGGCAAGAATATCCACGTCACCTGTCCGTTTTTGCTTGATACTGTTAAACTGAAAAAGTTTTATTGATAAGAACAGCTTTTAGATGTAAAAAGTATAGGAGACGGCAACGGGTGTGTCAAGCCTTAACAGACCGCTTATTCTACAGCGACAGGTATACGTTTCTGACGGCCCGCACTGCTGCCTTTCGTTTTCCGGGTCGTTTTCTCTAACTTTTCGAATCAGCATGAAAAACCAATCACCACGCTACACAAAACGCCGGATGTTCGGCCTCGTTGCCGGCCCGGCCCTGTTTTGTATAATGCTGGCCGTTCCCGCTCCTGCCGGCATGTCACCCCAGGCACAAAAAACGGCGGCACTGGCACTGCTCATGGCCACCTGGTGGCTGTGCGAATCCATCCCCATTGCCGCTACCAGCCTGCTTCCCGTTGCGCTGATGCCCCTTCTGGGAATCATGCATACAAAAAAGGCCGCGGCTCCCTATGCAAGCCATCTTATCTTTCTGTTTATGGGCGGATTTATCATCGGACTGTCCATGCAGCGCTGGAATTTGCATCGCCGCATTGCCATGCACATTGTCAGGGCGGTGGGGTTTTCCCCAAAAAGGCTTATATTGGGATTTATGATCGCAACAGCCGGCCTTTCCGCCTTTGTCTCCAATACCGCTACCACCATTATGATGATGCCCATCGGGACGGCAATCATCGTTCACGTCATTGAAGAGGCAAAGAGGCAAGGGCGCCGTACCGTACGGCCGGAGAATTTCCCTTTTGCCCTCAATTTGATGCTGGGCATTGCCTATGCGGCTTCCATAGGCGGAATGGCCACCCTCATCGGTACCCCGCCGAACACGGTTCTTGCCGGCTTTCTGCAAAAGACATACGGATTTGAAATAACCTTTTTCAGGTGGTTTCTGGTCGGTGCTCCGCTGGCCTGTGTGATGCTCCCCCTGTGCTGGCTGTGGCTCACCTTTGTTGCAAATCCTGTTTCCCTGCAGCGTATTCCCGGGGGCCGGGACCTGATCGGCCGGGAGCTGCGCACGCTGGGCCCCATGAGCCCGGGTGAGCGGTGGACGGCACTGGTCTTCTGTCTTACCGCCGTGTGCTGGATGCTGCGTCCCCGGATCGGCTTTCTCTTTCCGGACCCTGCCCTCGTTACCGACGGCGCCATTGCCGTAGCCGGCGCGCTTCTTCTGTTTCTCATTCCCGTTAACCTGAAAAAGAGTGAATTCGTCATGAACTGGCAGTGGGCGGCCAGGCTGCCGTGGGGCATACTGGTCCTGTTCGGCGGCGGCCTTTCACTGGCTTCGGGGTTTACCGCAACCGGGCTGGCCGACTGGATAGGTGCCCAGGCAGCGCTTCTTGACCAGGCGCCGGTGGTGGTGCTGCTTGTCGCAGTGGTGGTGCTCATTGTCTTTTTGACCGAACTGACATCAAACACGGCTACCGCTGCCATGAGCATGCCGGTCCTGGCTGCCGTAGCGCTGGGGATCGGACAAAACCCTCTTTTATTGCTGGCACCGGCTGCCATAGCAGCATCATGCGCTTTCATGCTGCCGGTGGCAACACCGCCCAACGCCATTGTGTTCGCCTCGGGCTATGTGGACATTCCAAGGATGGCCAAAAGCGGGTTCGGACTTAATATTATTGCCATTACTGTGGTTACGCTCTGGGCATATATGCTTATGGTTCCCCTTTTTGAAATTGTATTAAACAGACTGCCTTCGTGGGCTGTCACCTTTTCAGGATAGCCTGTCTGATCTTTTTCTTTGCTCAAAAGAATTTTCTGTTACAATTACCATACGGGGGGCCTTTTTTATGATATTTGAACAGGTGGCAGTGGGTGGTAATTGCAACTTTTCCTACCTGATAGGGGATGAAACATCCGGGAAAGCGGCCGTTATTGACCCTGCATTCAGGCCTGAAGAGCTTTTAAATCGTGCACAGCGACATGGTCTCTCTATTACCCATGTCATCAACACCCACAGCCATTATGACCATACCAACGGTAATGATTATATCCTGAAAAAAACCGCTGCAACCCTTGCAGGGTATGCTTTAAGCCCCCCTGCAATGTGTGTAAAAGACGGGGATATCCTGCCTCTGGGAAAACTCAACCTGCACGTCCTGCACACCCCGGGCCATACGCCGGACTCAATTTGTATTCTGGCAGAAGGCAGGCTTGTGAGCGGCGATACCCTGTTTGTGGGTACCATTGGGAAAACCGGTTTCGGCGACGATGCACGCCAAATGTTTGAAACCCTTCAGAAAAAAATAAAAACGCTGCCCGGCACTGTTGAGGTGTATCCCGGGCATGATTACGGCCCGGCCCCGGTATCTACCATAGACAAGGAAAAAGAGACGAATCCCTTTTTATTGCTTGATTCTTTTCAGTCTTTTCTGGATTTAAAAAAACAGCGAATGGAAAGCAGAACGTAGAATCATGTTTGATATGTACCGGTAAAAGGCCATATTGAACATAGTTGAATGATCCCCCTATGTAGAAGGGGCCGAGGATTCAAGGATTCGAGTGTGAAAAATCAATATTTCGGCGATATCAATGATTATCTAAAATACGGTCTGGTGCGCCTTCTTACCGGCAGGAGCCGGCTAAGCACCGCCGTGTGCTGGATGCTGACACCCGACGACGGCCGCTCCGACGGACAGCGCATCTCCTATCTCTACTATCCGCTTCTCTGGGGCCACTACGATCCCGAGCTCTATAACAGCCTTCGCGAAATCATTACACACAAAAATGTGCGCACTGTGTACCAGGCTGAAAATGCCGGCATAGTTCCCGGGGCCTGCTGTTTTGCCGACTATATTCCCGATGATGCCCTGCAGCGTGCTGAATATTTTAAATCGTTTATGAATATTTCCCAGTGCTTTGATCTTATTTTTTTTGATCCTGACAATGGAATTGAAGTAAAATCCAAGCCCCTGGGAAATAAAGGTTCTTCAAAATACCTGTATTGGAAGGAAATAACCGCAAGTTTTTTCACCGGACATTCGGTATTGATTTATCAGCACTTTCCCCGAATTCAGCGGGACCTGTTTATTGAAAGAACTGCCTTGCTGCTTGCAAAAAGAACCGGCGTATCTGCCGTCTATTCATTCAGGACAGCATATGTGGTGTTCTTTCTTGCACCGTGGCATAACCACGATGACTATGTTGCTGCTGCAGCCGCATCGGTTGAATCAGTCTGGGACAGGCACTTTACAACAAAAAAGCATGTGTTTAACAATAACCATTTCTTTTCAGAAGAGCTCTACTGTTAAGTGCTCCTCCCCGCCTATCGAAGATCCCGCTTTTTGCCGGGCAAGGCGGGACTTTCACGGCACACGCCGGTAAATTTTTGTATGTTCCCGCTGTCCCACCGTTCTAATTTACATTGGATGCATGCGGCCGTAATGTGCTATACATAGGTTCGTAATGAAAAAGGCCCGTATTACTTTTGAACAACGCATTGTTCGGGGCAGGAGCCATTCCTGCCCTTTCTCTATAATTATACAAGAAGGCTCTTTCCTGCATGAAACGAATTGACTATCACCTGCATACGCGCCTGTGCAAACACGCACGGGGAACTATTGATGAATATGTCGCCCAGGCGCTTTCACTGGACCTTGATGAAATCGGATTTTCAGATCATAATCCCATGCTCCAGGAATTTGCCCGCCCACACCGCATGGATCCCGGCCAGTTTGACCGGTATGTTGCCATGGTACGTGAAGCACAAAAAAAATTCCCCCGGTTACCCATAAAACTGGGGCTTGAAGCCGACTTTCTTCCCGGGGGTGAGGATTTTCTGAAAGAACAGATCAGCCGTTATCCTTTTGATTATGTGTACGGCTCTGTACACTACCTTGGTGAGTGGGGCTTTGACGACCCCGTGTTCATTCATGTCTGGGATGATTATAACGTGGATAATGTATATACCCGGTATTTTGAGGCGCTCATGCAACTCATTGAGTCCCGGTTGTTTGATATAATAGCCCATCCTGATTTGGTAAAAAAATTCGGCCACCGTCCCAAAAACCTGGACATGGAAAGCATCTATCACCGGGTATGCAGGTGCCTGAAAGAGGCTTCAATGTGCATGGAAGTAAACACTGCCGGACTGCGCAAAGAGGTGGGGGAGATATATCCCGTAAAACGGTTTCTTGAGATCGCGTATGAGCATGACGTGCCCATTGTAATCGGCTCTGACGCCCACGCCCCGGAAGAAGTGGGTAAAGACTATGACAGGGCCGTTGCGCTGGCCCGGTCGGCAGGCTACACCCATATTCAGCAGTTCAGCCGGCGCCGGCGCACCCCGGTTTCCATTGAGGACCAATAATGAATCACCGCTCTCCCATCAACGATCCGCCTGGGGCTGCGCCCGGCGGCTACAGGGAAGTGCTGCGTGTTGCCTGGCCTCTTATCGTAAGTACGGGCTCTTTTTCCGTAATGATGTTCATCGACCGGATGTTTCTGGCATGGCACAGCCTGGTCTCCATCCAGGCCGCCCTTCCTGCAGGCATTATAGCATTTACTCTGATCTGCGGATTCATGGCACTTGCGGCATATGCAAGCACCTTTGTGGCACAGTATCACGGGGCAGGGGATCCTGAAGGCTGTGCCCGCTCCACTGCTCAGGGGTGTTTTATCGCCCTTGCATGCTGGCCCGTACTCATTCTGCTGATTCCCCTGGGCAAATGGATGCTGCAGATAAGCGGCCATCCGCCGGAAGTCCTTGGCGCAGAGCTGTCCTACTTTACTATCCTTATGATAGGCGGCGGCGGCACGCTGCTGAGCTCGGCAGTAAGCAGTTTTTTTACCGGCCGGGGCTGTACCCGTACCACCATGTTTGCAAATATTACCGGCAATGCCTGCAATATAGCTCTTGACTATGTGCTTATTTTCGGCAAGCTGGGCGCTCCCGCCATGGGTATCAAGGGTGCCGCGTGGGCAACCGTAATCTCCGGCTTTATCAGTCCTCTCATTCTCACGCTGCTTTTCTTTTCCCGCAGCACCGATGCCGCCTTTAAAACCAGACGAACGTTCAGCTACAATCATCGTCTTTTTTGGCGTATCATCAGGTTCGGGCTCCCCTCCGGTATACACCTGGCACTTGATATTGCTTCATTTTCCGTCTTTGTTCTGCTGACCGGCCGCATGGGCCCCGTGGCGCTGGCTGCCAGCAACATTGCCCTGAGTATCAATATGCTTGCATTTATGCCCTTCGTGGGGCTGGGTATCGGCGCATCCGTGCTGGTTGGCCGCTATCAGGGAGCCAGGCAGCCGGACTATGCTGAAAAAGCAGGCTGGTCTGCCCTGAAGCTGGGAATCATATATATGCTTATCATCGGTGCAACTTTTGTCCTCTTTCCTGAAGCATACTTTTCGCTTTTTGCCGGCAGGTCGGGAACCGATATTCCTTTCCAGGAGGTGCTCCCCATAGGCAAAGTGCTGCTTGTTATTATGACCGCCTGGGGAATTATGGATGCCGGCAATATGATTATCGGCAGCGCACTGAAGGGGGCGGGGGATACCAAGTTTGTAATGTACTATTCCGTTGCCATAGCCTGGGGTGTTCTGGTAGTCGGGCAGATGGTGCTGGTGCTCTATCTGGATTCAGGCATCATTATATCATGGATATGGACTGCCTTTTATATCATGGTGCTTGCAACGGGGTTTTTCTGGCGCTTTCGCTCCGGCAGCTGGAGGACAATTGAGGTCCTGGAACGCCGGACACCCCTTGAGCCGGCACGCCCTGCGGGAGAGGCAATGCTTATTGCCGACTAATTTTACTGTTGCGGTCTCGTTGCATGAAATATTTTGCTTATGGTTCAAACATGCATGTTCAGCGTTTTCGCCGCAGGGTGCACTCAGGCAAACCCCTGTGTGTCGGCAGTTTGGAGAAACATGCCCTCAGGTTCCATAAAAAGGGTACCGATGGTTCAGGCAAGTGCAATGCGTTCTACACCGGCGAGGCTGCTGACAGGGTTCTGGGCATCATTTACGAGATGGCCCCTGAAGAGAAGACCGCCCTTGATGCTGCCGAAGGGCCCGGATACCGTGTTCACAATACTGCGGTGAACGGCATGGACGGCACGCGTCATGAGGCTTTTATCTACGTTGCGTGTTCGGATGCAATAGATGATTCACAAAAACCCTTTTGCTGGTATAAGGCATTTGTCGTCCATGGCGCACGCCATTTTAAGCTTCCACCTTATTACATACAACAGCTTGAAACAGTTTCTGCAATACCTGACACCGATACCCGCCGGGAATCGCAAAACCGCAGAATACTTGAATCTTAGTGTCGTGTCTTAGGAATAGATAGCATAATTAAAAATAGAAGCAGTTATGCCGGCAAGAAATGATCTGCAAAAGGAGTCGAGGATTCATCCTGTTAAGTTTTTAATTAGCCGGCAAGCTGACATGCTAGCAGGCGAACAAGCAAGACAGCTTGAACATACTCCATTAAATTAATTCTTGGGTTTTTCTTAGTCTCTTGCCGGCCTGTCAGCTTGTTCGCTTCATGTTTTTCACTCGGGTCCCTGAATCCTAAAAGCCCCTGACCTGGGCCTCAAATGCGCAGATATCCTTGGTTCGGATAAGGGCGTCATAAAAGCTTTTGCCGGACAGCTTCTGAAGGTGGAGAAGCCCGTTTTTCACTTCTTTTATATTTCCCGTGATTGCTGAGCCTGAGGCAAGGGTAACACTGACGTTTTTACCGGCAAGCAGACGAAGGTTATTCTCAAGTGATGAGCTGAGATTAAACGTGACTGCTGTATCTTGGGCAAAAACAGAACCTCCTGAAACAAAAAGGATGCCGCTGACAGCGGCTGCGATAACAACTGTTGCCAAGAGTAATCTGGTGACTTTTGCTGACATCATCATGCCCTCCTTGTTGGTGGAAAAATTGAATTTATTTGTCTGAGTCTTTTTGTACCACATGCAGGATTTTCATAAAGCACTTTTTATCGCGCTGTTCCCGGTGGTCGAACGTTTTATAATAGATTACTTGTTTGTTATAAAGAGGGGTCCGTGATGGGAAGAATTTGTTTGCATTTGGTTAGTTTTCGAAATATTATAAATTGAACATTTATTTTAGCATGGAGGGTAGCATGAAGAAACATCTTTTGTGTGCTGTTCTAACGATCTGCATCCTTTTACCCGGTCTGTCCTGCGACACCCGGGAGAAAATCGGCATTCTGTATATAGATGTGGGCTCACCTGAACATCATGACCTTGACTGGTATGTCGATTTTTTTCAGGGCATTTCTGATATTTTCTATCCCGGCTGGTTTGCCGGGGGCCCCATAGACGGGGGCACCTGTTATACCCTTATCCACTATGCCAGCGAGGCGGAAGCTGAGATCTGCGATGTGGAAGAAGGGACCCCCATTGACGCCTTTTGCAATGAATATACCGGAGATTACCCCGTAGAATCACTCGTTGATTTTGGTCCTGACGGCGACAACAGCTTTGCCGATGACTGTTATTCGCCGGGCTTTCCCTTTCCGTTAATCATCCTCCAGGGCCACAGCACCATAGATCCGGAAACAGGCGAAGAAATTATTGCACCCGTTATCAAAGACCCCGAGGGGACCGGAATCGGTATTGCAGACTTTCTGGAGATGAGCGCTCTGGCCCGTCTGGACTGGCTCCACCGCCTTCCGAACCATACGGACCCCCAAAGGGAGCTGACGCTCAAGATGCTTTACGGCAATGATGCTTCCGGATACACCCAGGAAAGCCCCGAACTTTCAAATATCAAGGACCGGCTTGCAGAGCTCCTGCCTGAATATGACCTGGTGTTTCGTCACGGGTGGGAAGGCTACATGGAAAACCGTGATGCATACGGAAACCCGGAAACAATGAGTGACAGTACCCAGACCGCAATAGAGGAACTAATCAATGAGGAAAAGGTCGATCGTATTGTCGTGTTTCACCCCACCAGGTGGTTCTCAAATTCAATCCATTACGGCCATGAGTGGTATGATGTAAACGGTCAGGGGGTAAGCTCCCTGCCGGGCAAAACGTTTAAGGAGTGCATTGAAGATGCTTCCGATAATGTGGGGCCCGCAACACAGGAGGATATAAACACCTATCTTGCGGAAAAACCCCTGGACACGCACTGGAAGCACCTCTATCCCCTCATTGAATCACTTGCCAAGGAGGTGGACCCGGCAGTACCGTTGAGCTTTGCACCCCCCAGCGCACATTTTGAACAATACGACTATGCAGGTCTCGAAATGCTGGAGTACACCATAGAAAAATACCGGATTCCCCGGGACGCCTCCCTGATGGTCCTCTTGATCCACCACGGATTTTACGGCGGCTATATGAACGCACAGGACTGTGACTGCTACTTTACCCTCAACAAGGACAACCTTGAGCGCTTTATCAGCCGCATTAAAACCGATCTTGACTGGTCGGGAAAGCTGGACGTGGTCTCTGCAGGAGTTGAGTTTGCGGAGGCCCACTATGACTTTCCAAGCAGTGAGAAACCCTTCGGCGAGGTGATGAGCGCCGGTGAGATAATCGACATGTCTATAAACGGCGCATATGTCAATACCATGGGGCAGGTGGTCGATAACGGTATTGAAAACTTCGATTACATTATTGTCGACCCTTACAGCCGGACCGAGTCACAGGATTCTGTCTATGGCCTCCGCAGCGAGACCCTTGGCAATAACATTTATACGGGCATGTCTTTTTATCAGCGCGATGAACGTGACGGCGACGGAACGGAATTCGACGCAGGCGATATTGATGATGAGTATTTTACGGTAAAAGTACTTGATGCAACGGGCTGGCCCAGTTACACAGGATGTCTTGAAAGCCCGGAAACCTGTGAGGGCACCGGCCCGGCCTACAAGGGCAGTGCACAGAGTCCCACAACGCTGATCTACTGCGGGGCAATAACCGCTAATTCTGCCGGTGCAGGCAGGGACAAGCTTATTGAGGCTGCGGTTAAGTCTATTACCTATGCAATCGATAATCCCGAAACAAGGGGCGTTTTAATCCAATAGTATGTGTACATATGGTTTAACATAATTTTTTTATGTATGGAGGGGTGTCATGAAAAACAGCGTCCTCACTATAAAACCGGCGTTATGTTTTATATTTGCTCTGTGTCTAACCCAGTGGTCATATGCGGCAGAGGTGTCGGGAACGGTAGGCGATGAATTTGAAATCGCGGCCACCAACCTGAGCGAGTGGATGCCCACACTGGAATACAACTCAGTTGATGATGAGTTTCTGGTTCTCTGGTACGCTTCAGGGATCCGCGAGCAGGACGGCCCGGTAAAATACAGCTTTCACGGCCGGCGCGTTTCCACCGCGGGAGCGCTTCTGGGAGAACAGTTCAGTCCCGTTGATTATGAGGACACGGATCTCGGCATCCTGCCCACGCCGGTGTTCAATCCCGGAAAAAACGAGTACATGGTTGCATACCATCTGGCCAGGGCCGCGACCGGGGTCGACATTCTCGTAAATATCACAGACAATCTCGGTGCAATCACCTTCGGGCCCCTTGCCCTGAGCGAGGACCCATCCAACCAGATTCATCCTGCAATCGTGTTTAACAGCAAGAAAAAAGAGTATTTCGTTGCATTCAATGACAGCAGGTACGGAGAGTCGGACATTTTCGGCGTCATCCTGGATGAGAGCGGCACCATTATCAAGCCGGAATTTCTGGTTAATTCCGCCGATGGGGGACAGATTAATCCGCATGCCTGTTACAATCCAACAGACGACACCTATCTGGTTAACTGGGAAGACTTCAGAAATGTTGACGACTGGCAGGCAAACAGCGACATCTACGGCGCGCTGCTTGACGGCAGCGGTAACGTCCTTGTGAACGACATTCCCATGCGGGACGACTTTGGAACAAATGACGAAGGTGACCAGCGTCACAATAACATCGTTTACAACCCTGATAAAAACGAGTTTATCGCCGTCTGGTCGGACAACGGCCGCCCCTCTCTTCAGAACGGCGGTGCGGTGGGCATCGTTGTAAATGCCGACGGCTCCCTTGCCGACAGCGAAATTATTATCTGTGATAAGGCGGGGTTTCAAATGTTTCCCCACCTGGTGTATGTTCCCGGCAAGCAAATGTATTTTGCCGTATGGGAAGACGGGCGGAACAACAATGACCCTGACGGTCTGTACTGGCGGGATGCTGAGAACTGGGACATATATGCAGCATGGCTTGATCCTTCGGGCAATGCTGTTGGAGATGAAATTGCCGTGTGCACCAAGCAGGGCGTACAGCGATATTCAAAAGTGTCCTACGCGTCACAGTCGGACAAGTTCCTCATAGCGTGGCAGGACGTTGTTGAAGAAACAGGCTGGGGCGAAGGCGGCGAGCAGCATGTAACCGAGGAGGGCGGCAACATAATGGGTGCCGTTTATGAGGTCGCGCCCGATTCTGACTGTCCCCTTGCCCTGTCAATAGAAAATGAGAACACCCTGGACATGCTGAGAGCATTCAGGGACGGCTATTTGAAAAAAAGCGCGAACAGAGATCTTGTTCGTATGTACTATGAAAGTGCCGGCGAAATATCCTCTATTCTGAAAAAGAATCCTCACATGATACAGGCCGTTAGGAAACTGGTTGCCGAGAATATTTTCTGTATTCCCAGGCTCCTTCTCACCGGCAGGGCACTACCGGACAGTGCTGCGATTGGTGACATTTCGGCCTTTTTGAACCGGTTGAAAACAAAAGGAAGCAACAGGCTGGGAAAACACATCGATATACTATCAACAGGCTTACAAAACGGCAGCCTGTTCCGGTAAGGTTTCGTTGTGTAAAAGACATATCCCTGCAATACTTTTCGGGTTTGTGTAACAAACTCAACATATTAAAAACACCTGTACCCCTGTGAAAGGATGCTGAAAATGGCGATTACTGAAACCATTGAAACAATTGACGGCGGGATTGCCGTTGAAACATTCCTTCCTGAAACGGTGAAGTACGAAGCTCCCCTTCTGTTTGTTCACGGCTCAAGCGGCGGGAGCTGGATGTGGATTAATTTTATGAACTATTTTGCTTCGGAAGGCTGGACATGCCACGCCCTTAATCTCAGGGGACACCACGAAAGCCGGCCGGTCAGCGACTGGGGCGAGGTGGGTGTTGACGCCTATATCGATGATGTTGAAAGGGTTATCCGTTGGATCGGAAAAGACCTGGTCCTTATCGGCCACAGTATGGGCGGGGTGCTGGCCCAGAAATATGCTGCAATGAACAATCCTCTTAAACTAATCCTCCTGCATACGGCACCACCCAAAGAGATTGTGCAGAAAATTGACTTCAATGCATTTCTCAAAAGGGGCAAGGAAAAAGGGCGGGTTATGGATAAAAAGGTCCTCCAGTCCGATGGCGACAAGGAAAAGCTTCTCGGATATATGTTTGACCCCGGAAATGTTGATCCTGAGATACTTGAAATGACCAACAAGAAGATGTGCCAGGAGTCGGCCAGGGCCATTCAGGAGATGAAGGAAGTTGTGGTGGACCCCAAAAAAATCACCTGCCCGGTCTATGTCCTCGGGTTTGACTTGAAAAAAATCGGCCTCAATTATTCCCTCGATCTCAGCAGTGAGCTGAAAAAATTTTACGGCGCCAGAGACTATCAGGTGATCGAACCGGGTGGCCACCTGTTCATGCTTGAAAAAAACTGGCAGGAATTTGCCGCAGCTATTAAACACTGGCTGCTTGACTGAGCAAAACTTTTTTCGTGCATTTATCTGCACCTGCATCACGGTAAATCTTGGGGCATACAATACAAAAGGCTCATGCTGTTTCCTCAGTGTGCGTGATCTACAACCCACTGGGAGCTTCAATGAAAAAGGTATTTCTATTGACGGCTTTAACCGTACTGTTTTTTACCTCTAGCATTTCACAGAATATTGCAACCCCGCCCGAATAAAAAATCGACCATAGCAAAACATGCCTGTCCACCGGTGTCATTGCGAGCCGAAGGCGAAGCAATCTCACAGCATATCAAAGCCTTAGAGATTGCCGCGTCGCTGCGCTCCTCGCAATGACAGATATAGCAACAGCTTTATAATGTTCCGGTCTTTTGCACCGGCTATAGAAATTTGTGAAATGCTCTAACATCGGAATAAAATTAACCTATGCTATATCAGAAAAACTTTGATTGCCCGCAATTAAAAACAAATCAAAATGTGGGGGAAAGAAGAAGAGATCATGTGCCCCCGGCAACAGTGCAAACCTGTAGGATTTAATGTTGATCAACCGTGTTTAATTATAATCCTCGGTGACTGCGGCAGGTACGTTGCCGGTCTGCTTTTTTGCGCGACGGTCGTGAAAAAGCGAGAGCTTGAACACAAACAGCCGTGTCATGAAAAACGACCAGAAAAGCCACACCAGCAAGCCTGCCAGAAACCAGCCGATACGTGGACCAAACCCGAAACAGTCGCTGGAAATTTTAATGATGCCGGTGTTCAGGAGAAAGCCCAGAAAGGAAATGAGAATATAGCGGCCGTACTGGGTTCCGAACCCGCCGTGGCGGACCTTGAATGCCCAGTATTTGTGCCCGCAAAAGCTGGTGGTTGCGCCGCAGAATTTGCTTAAAAGATTTGCCGGAACATACATGCCGTTGCCAAGTGCTGCAAGAACCAGATTAAACATCATGAAGTCCACAAGGGATGCGGTCAGAGAACACAGGCTTGATTTTCCGACGACATGCAGGATCTTTCCGAAAAGCACAACAAGGGCAACGGTCAGGCACCAGACAAGACTTGACATAAGAACCCAGGTCTGTATGGGGGGCTGGCCGGCATAGACCACGAAAAGGTCTATCAGCGTAATAGAAAAAAAAGCCGACAGGCCGGTCGTTATCAAAAACCTCATTCGGCTGTTTTTGTACGCGACCCTGTTTATCAGCAGCGACGGTATGCAGAAGAGTCCGTATTTAATGACAATGCCCGCGCATTTGCCGATAAAAACCGCTGTAGTAAAAAGCCCCGTGCCGGTTGTATATAAAAGATAAAAAAGGCCGAAATCACAGCAGGTTGCAAAAAGGGAAAAAAGAAAGAACTGTAAAAAAAGCAGGGGCAGCACGGAAACGTTTAGGGTTTCCTGCGGCGATTCATCAAAGACAGTCGAACTGGGGTTCAGCGGTTGTGTGCTCATTTTTTACTTTTTTTCTTCTCGTCGAGCTTGGCCTTTAAAATATCACCCAGCGTTCCCAGTGATTGAGAAGATGCTTTTTTCTCTTTTTTTACATATTTGTGATAATCGTCCTGCTGCTGCTGTCTGTCCTGAACCGCCGCAGCCAGGGACAGGGAAATCCTCTTTTTTTCAGTGTCCACCGAATCAACCCGAACCTCCACGGTTTCACCTTCGGCGAGAACGTCCCGGGGATGATTTACCTTTTTGCCGGCCCGCAGCTTTGAAACGTGCAGCAGCCCGTCAATGCCCGGTGACAGGGTAACAAAGGCCCCGAAGTTTTGCAGCCGGGCAACGGTCCCCGTGTGCAGGGTTCCTTCGGGGAAGGTGCCCTGAACCGAGTCCCAGGGGTCCGGCTGGGCCTGTTTCAGGCTCAGTGAAATTCGGTCCTGTTCCCAGTCAAGCTTTATAACCACAACCTCGACCTCCTGGTCCACCTGCAGAACATCATGAATAGTACCGATGGTTCCCCATCCTATTTCCGACATGGGTATCAGCCCTTCCGCGCCGCCGATATCTGCAAAAGCCCCAAAGTCGCGAATGGCCGTAACGGTGCCCTTAACGGTCATTCCCTCCTGCAACGATTCCCGCAGGGCCTCCTTCTGCGCCTGGCGCTCCTGCTCCACAAGGGCCCTGTTGGAAACAATGATATTGCGCCCCTGATTGCCGTATTCTATTATTTTAAAGTTCAGGCGTTTTCCCACATACTCTTCGGGATTTGCCTGCCGTCCCAGTCCCATCTGTGAAAAAGGGCAAAAGGCCCGCACGCTGCCGCCGATAGTAACCTCAAAACCGCCTTTAATCTCTTTGCCCACATATCCCTCCACGGGGATGTTGGCGTGAAAAGCCTCTTCAAGATGCGTGTTCGGCGCTCCCGAACCGCCCACGCGTGTAGTGAACAGCTGCTCATTGTTCTCTGAACTCAGAAAAAAGGCCTCTATCCGGTCTCCGGTGTTTACCGTAAGATTGCCCTGTTCATCAACGAATTCCCTGGTTGACAGGTATCCTTCGGTCTTTCCGCCAAGGTCGATGAAAATCCATTCATCAGTAATCTTTACAATCACAGACTCGACTTTCTGGCCGGGTTTGAGCCGGTTGGGCTTTACGAAACTCTGGTTAAGCAGTTCTTCAAAACTCTCTTCTGTAGGTTCTTTGGTTTGGTTGTTGTCGTTGTCCATTTCTCACCATTCATAGTAAGGGTTTTATGTAATTGATCTGCAAAGCCACGCTGTGGCCTTTGCCGCTATCTTCTTATACACCTCCTCGGCAGGCGTGCCCAGAGACTTCAAAACATCAAAAGAGTGGTTTCCTCCTTGGATTATTTCAAGCTCAACAGGGGTATCAATACGGTCAATAACTGTGTTCAGGCATCCAAGATCACACAGGGGGTCCCGTGTGCCGGCAAAAAAGAGCATGGGCGCGGAAATATGGTAGAGGTGGGCATCTTTCATCTTTTCCTTTTTGCCTGCAGCATGAAGGGGGTAGCCGAGAAAGATAAGGCGGCTTACCGGCAGCAGCCCCTCTGCCGCCATATGAGAAGCGATGCGGCCACCCATGGATTTGCCGCAGCCGACGATCATATGGGTTCGATACCGCAGGTTTTCCTTGAGGAACCGGTAGGCGCTCTGCCAGGTCAGCATAAGTCTGGACTGCGGGTCGGGTGCCTTTCGTCCCTTTTCCTTGTAGGGAAAATTAAACCGCAGGGTGACAAATCCTGCCGCCGCAAGCTCCCGGGCAAATGAAACAATGAGTGGGGTTTCCATATCGTTGCCCGCGCCATGGGCAATAATAATGCCGGTTCCCGTTCCCGGCCTGTGGTCTTCGGGCGCCGCAATGACACCTGAAACCTGTTCCTCTTCTCCTGTCGGAATGGATATTCGTGTGCTTATCATGGTATGCTCTACGGTTCTTCCAGGTCGTTCAATGGTTATATCAGCTCGGCAAAACGTGTCTTCTGTGCCTGACTGAAGGTGCAGTTTACATATATGGCATCCTCTTTGTAATCAATGTCATCCACAATGCTGTACGCATACAGTTCCGCAAGGCTGTCACATTTGCTGTAAGGAAGCTTAATTATGCGGGAAAAGAAATGCCGCTGCAGGCATTCTCGTATTTTGCCGCACATAAGCTCACCGGATGCAGGGGCAAGGGCGGAGACAAAAACACACGGGGCATGTCTTTTTTCGATAATAATACGCCCTATGTCATCATGATATCGGTCGGTCTTGTTAAACACAACAAGGCGCGGAATATCTGTTGCCCCAAGCTCTTCCAGAACGCCGTTGGTTGTGGTGATATGCTGCTCCATGTCAGGATGGCTGACATCCACCACATGCAGCAGCAGGTCTGCCTCACGAACCACATCAAGTGTTGAGTGAAATGAAGCGATGAGCCCGTGAGGAAGGCTGCGAATAAAACCCACCGTGTCGGAAACCAGCACGTCGGGTTTTGTAACGCCCTTGATACGGCGGGTTGTGGAGTCAAGGGTAGCAAACAGCTGATCCTCTGCCGGCAGCCGGCTGCCGGTAAGCAGATTCATCAGCGTTGATTTCCCTGCATTGGTATAGCCGACCAGCACTACCTGAAAAAAATTTTTTCTCCCGTTTTTCCTGACCTGCCGCTCCGAAACAAACTTCTGTAACGACTTTTCCAGCTTACTGATGCGGTTCCGGACTATACGCCGGTCAATGGCGACCTGCTTTTCGCCCATTCCCCGGGAAGCACTGATACCGCCCTTTTCACGGTCCAGATGGCCCCACAAACCAACCAGCCGCGGCAGCAGGTATTTCAGGCTTGCCAGCTCAACCTGAACCTTTGCCTCTGCTGTCCGGGCATGCCGGGCAAAAATTTCAAGGATCACCTGTGTGCGGTCCCACACACTGCAGCTGAGCTCCTGTTCCAAAACCTGGCTCTGCTTGGGTGACAGATCATTGTCAAACATAATATGGTCAACATCGTGCCGGGCAATAAAATGCTGGAGCTCCTGGATCTTGCCCTTGCCGATATAGGTCCTGGTATCCGGGGCGTGACGGGTCTGCATAATGCTATGAACAACCTCAAATCCCAGCGTCCCGGCCAGGGCCTCCAGTTCGTTCAGGGGTTCATCCGGCGCATCCGGCGCATCCACCGCTGCAGGCAGAGCAACCCCCACTAAAACAACGGTGTTTCTTGGTGATGTGACTTTTTGCATGAAAACACGAAACTGTATGGGAGCCGTGGTAAAAAAGGAGTTGCGCGGGCTGCCTTAGAATGGCGAGCAAAAAGGCTCAAAACATCTGTGTTAACGGCCTAATGCCGCGGCTGTAGTAGGGTAGCCTTCTGTTTCTGCCAGGGCTTCTTCAATTGTTGCAACATGTTTTACCCAGGCATGCAAAAGCCTCTCCCATCTGTAATTGCGCTTTTGCAGGTCTTCCTTTATGTTGTCCGCATTAATAAAATATATGGCAATGCTGTCATCCGGGTGAAGCAGCACTTTAATATAGATGCCCTGTGTGTCGGAGACGGGCTCGGTTCCGAATGTTTCGATTATTTTATTGAACAGTTGCTTCTTCATAGACAGGTAGTAATCCTTGATATACTATTTAATTTCCAATAATTTTCCCTTTTTTTCAAGTTTTTTATCGGCTGACGGCCGTGAGCGTGCCCCACATCCTAAAAATGATGTGAAAACCCTTTTTGAAACACAGCGGTAGCCACCTGCTGTTTTATTTCCGGGTTTTCTTCGCTGCCGAAGCGTTGCTGCACGTCATTATAAACGCTGTTGGCCTCCTGTTTTCTTGCCTGCCGGGCAAGAACAGCAGCCTTGTTTACCAGTGAGCGGGCAACCTGCTGTCTGATCTCAAGAACCTCAGAGCTGCCGAACCGGGCAACAATTTCATCATATGTTGCTATTGCCGCGTCTGCCTTGCCCTGGCGTCCCAAAACAATCCCCTTATTAACCATGGCAACGGCAACCTGTTGTTTAATCCTCGGCTCATCAGATGCGGTAAAACGGCTGAGCCCCCTGTCAAGCACGGCAATTGCCTGCCCCATCTTTCCCTGCTGGCCCAGGGTCACGCCTTTGTTTATGAGCACCTTGAAAAGCAGTTGCTGCAGTGCTTGTTCATTTTCGTTGCTGTATTTTTTCTCGATTTCATCATAGACCGTCAGCTCTTTACGTGAGAGGCCCTTGCCGGCATACGCTATTGCCTTGCTGAACAGTTCCCGAGCCGCCTGGATTTTACTGCTGGTACTCATTGTGTTCAGGTTCTCCTGATACTATGAAACTTCATTGAAATAACGATTTCCCGGCGCAAGGTACTCCTTCACATACCGTTGTACGGATTCCGCAAAAAGATCCTCCTTTTCCGGATAGCCTGCTCTGCGCAGCCGGGCCATGTCGGCCCGGGTTGCGTACTGATACCGCGCCCGCAGCTCTTCGGGCATGGGAAAATATTCAATAACCGGCTTTTTCCCCAGCCCCTCGAACATGGCTTTGGCCAGCTCATTGAATGTGTGTGACCGGCCTGTTCCTGCATTGAAAATACCGTTCACACCGGCATTGTTCAGCATAAAAAGGGTTATATCAACAGCTTCCTGTATGTAGATAAAATCCCGGGCCTGCTCGCCATGGGCGACCTCCGGCCGGTGGGATTCAAAAAGACGGATTTTTCCCTGAGAGTCCACCTGTGGAAACGAGCGAAAAATGACACTTGCCATTTCTTCCTTGTGGTATTCGTTCGGCCCGAACACGTTAAAATACCTGAGCCCCGCAATCTTGTCAGACAACTTGTTGTTTAAAACCCACACATCAAACATCAGCTTTGAGAAACCGTATTTGTTCAGGGGCCGGAGTTGTGGCGTGAGGTCGTCTGAATCGGAGAACCCCTGGCTCCCATCGCCATACACTGCTGCAGAAGATGCATAGATAAAGCGAACGTTATGGGTAAGTGCCCACTGGCAGAGAAAAATAGAAAAATTTACATTGTTTACCAGCAGATAGTCCATATCCTCTTCAGTGGTATTGGTACAGGCGCCCAGGTGAATAATTGCCCTAATATCTTTTGCCTGAGGGCTTTCTGTAAGAAAATCAAACAGCTCGGCACGCTGGATGAAGCGGGTAAATTTCATCCCCAGGAGATTTTTCCATTTTTCGTTAGATCGAAACCGGTCACAGACGATGAGGTCTGTTATGCCCTGACGGTTGAGTTCACATGCCACGGCACTGCCGATAAAACCTGATGCACCCGTAATAAGTATCATCCTGGTTCCCTTTCTATAAAGGTAAAAAGATGCATTTATACACTATTATCATCGAACATTGCAATATTTTTCCACAAAGCCCAGCACGGCTTCGTTAAAGGCTTCCGGTGCTTCCTGCATAACCATATGTCCGGCGCCCGGCACAAAAAGCACCCGGCAACCGGGAAGGTTAGCGGCAACTTCCCGGGAAAGATCGCACGGAGTAATGGCATCGTCCTGACCGCACACCACAAGGGCCGGCGCGGCAAGTGATCCGAGCCAGGGCGAACTATCAAAACACGCACAGACGTTAATATCAGCCAACAGGGTTTCCTTGCCGTTGCCCACGAGCATGTCAAACCCTTGTTGATACAGGCGGGGGGGAACGCCCGGTCCGTATGCCCTGTCACAGGATATTTTAACCGCCTGCAGGAAATTTTGCTCAAGCAGCCGCAGGTGTTCTGGGGAGGTTCCGAACCTGGTGCCGCTTGCCGCCAGGACAATACCCGCCGTCATGTCAGGATATGCACGGGCATATTCCTGGACAATTGCCCCGCCAAGGGAATGGCCGATAAGAAACAGAAAGGAAAGGTCAAGCCGTTCGGCCAGGTCGCGCACCCAGTGTGCGTACTGCCGTGCCGAGGACGGCAGGGGCCCGGCGGATTTTCCATGGCCCGGCAGGTCGGGTACAATGACCGTGCACCGCGCGGCAATGTCCTGGAGCTGACGGTCCCACACCGTCCCGTCTCCCCCGGAGCCGTGAATAAAAAGGGCCGGGGGATTGTCCGGCCGGGCATGTTCAGAAATTCGATAAAAACAAGGGTTGTTGTCGAAATAAATATACGGCACTCACGTTCCCTGAAAAATTCATACAGCCTGGTAACGGGTGAACTGCTTCACCGAAAGCCACCAGTGCTCAGTGTGCTTCCCGCCAGTTATCACCCCCGTTTATTTCCACCTTGAGGGGAATCTTAAGGTCCAGAACCCGTTCCATCTCCTGTTTTACAAGCAGTTGCAATGGTCCAACCTCCTGCTCCGGCGCTTCAAACACAAGCTCGTCATGCACCTGCATGATCATGTTTGCCTGGAAGCCCTGTGCGTCCAGCGCCCGGGCAATATTGATCATTGCAATCTTTATGAGGTCGGCCGCCGTGCCCTGAATCGGCGCATTTGTAGCGGTCCGTTCGGCAAACTTTCGCACCGTATTGTTTCGTGCCGTTATCTCGGGCAGGTACCGTCTTCTGTTCATAAGGGTGGTAACATAACCGGTTCTTCGAGCCTGTTCCAGAACACCGTCCAGATAGGTGCGCACCCCGGCATATTTCAAAAAGTAATTATCGATATATTCCTGGGCCTTCCGGGGTTCAATACCCAGCTCGTTGCTCAGTCCAAAAGCACTCATCCCGTAAATAATACCGAAATTTATTACTTTTGCCTCCCGGCGCATCTCACCGGTAACCTGATCAGGGGGGGCTCCCCAGATTTCAGATGCGGTCCGGGCATGCACGTCCTCATCCTTTACAAATGCATCCATAAGGGTTTTGTCTTCAGAGAGATGGGCAAGAATGCGCAGCTCTATCTGGGAGTAGTCTGCGGAAAGAAGCTTCCACCCCGGTTCAGTGATAAAGGCCTCCCGTATCCTTATTCCCTCTTCTGTTCTGATGGGTATGTTCTGAAGATTGGGGTCGCTTGAGCTCAACCGTCCGGTGGCGGTGACGGTCTGGTTATATGAGGTGTGAATACGACCCGTGCCGGGATTAACCAGTCCGGGCATGGCGTCGATATAGGTTGAGACAAGCTTGGCCAGGCTCCGGTATGACAATATCTCAACAGGAAGGGGGTGTATTTTTGAAAGCTCTGCAAGGGTGGAAACATCAGTTGCATAACCGGTCTTGGTCTTTTTCAACACGGGCAGCTGCAGTTTTTCAAAAAGCACCCCGCCAAGCTGTTTCGGCGAGTTGATATTAAACTGCTCACCGGCAATTTCAAAAATCTTTTTTTCTATCCGGGACAGCTCCTGTTTGAATTCCCGGGACATGCTCTGTAAAACCCCCACATCAATCTTTACGCCGGCCATTTCCATCTGTGCCAGCACGTTGATAAGGGGCATCTCGATGCTGTAAAAAAGCTCTTCCATGCAGGCTTCCATAACTTTGGGCAGGAGAATATTTGAAAGCATATAGGTGATGTCAGAGTCCTCGCATGCATACTCTTTTGCCGGTTCAATGGGGACCTGGTCAAACCTGAGGGCCTTTTTCCCGGTCCCCACCACGTCCTTGTATGAAGTTGTATGATAATCAAGATAATCAAGGGCAACGTCGTCAAGATTGTGCCGGTACTTTGAAGGATTAATCACATATGAGGCAACCATGGTATCACAGGCCATGTTCCTGATCTCTATTTCGTGACGTTTGAATATGATGTATTCATATTTAATATTGTGCCCCACTTTTGCGAGGCCCTCATCTTCAAGAAGCGGTTTCAATTGCCCGAGCACAAACTCCTTGTCCGGCTGGTCGGGAAGGTTCTGGTGTGCCACCGGGATATAGAATGCTTCATGGTCCTGCCAGGCAAAGGAAATACCCACGATATCGGCCCGCATGGGATCTTCGGATGTTGTCTCAAGATCAAGGGCAAAGCGCCCCTGCTGCCGAAGGGTTGAAAACAGCCCGAGTATCCCGTCACGGGAGGTGAGCAGATGGTAGGCCTTGTGCTCGGAGGCCTTTTCTTTTTCCGGCGTCAGGGCCTTGAGAAGCCTGGTAAATTCAAATTCCTTGTAAAGGGCTCGGAGCCTCTGCTCGTCGGGGGCCTGGGCACGAAAGTCTTTCCAGGTGCAGGAAAGCGCCACGCCGGTATCAACAACAACAAGGTCCCTGCTGAGAAAGGCCTGTTCTTTATAATCCATAAGTGCCTGCTTCTGTTTTTTCCTGGTGATCTTATCCAGGTTGCCGTACACCCCGTCCAGGCTGCCGAACTCCTGCAAAAGGCTTGCTGCAGATTTCGGCCCGATCCCCGGAACTCCAGGCACATTATCGGAGCTGTCTCCGGTGAGGCTGAAGATATCCACTATCCTGTCCGGGCCCACACCATATTTTTCTGTGACGGCCCTGGTGTCGGAAACAGTGTTTTTCATGGTATCAAGAAGCGTAATGGAAGGGCTTACCAGCTGGCACAGATCCTTATCCCCGGTAACGATCACCACCGGCACCCCGTCCTGTTCTGCCTGCCGTGCCAGCGTTGCAATGATATCGTCCGCCTCATATCCGGGTTTTTCAACAGCCCGGACATTGAATGCCGCTATTATCTGTTTGATATGCGGAATCTGGACTGATAAATTATCTGGCATCTCTTCCCGGTTTGCTTTATATTCGGAATACATCTCGTGCCTGAACGTGGGCTCAGGGCGGTCAAGGGCCGCTGCGATGTATGCCGGCCGGTGGTCCTGTATCAGCTTCTGGAGCATGGTGGTAAAGCCGTAAACGGCATTTGTCGGCAGGCCCTTTGAGTTTGTCAGGGGGGGCAGTGCATGAAACGCACGATAAAAATAGGAGCTCGCATCAATTAAAAAAAGTGCCTCTTGCTCAGACATGTGAAAATCCTTTTTCCCTGTTCATTTTCAGGCATTGAAAAATCCGCAAAATGTGTAAGAAAAGTATACCAAAACCGCAGAACAGTCAAAGAAAAACCCGTGCCGGGATTTTTTATTGGTCTCTCATGCTGCCCCCTCTTTTGTCCCTTTTTTTACCCGCCGTTTCCCCGGCGTTTGAAACGGACGAAACAGCCTTTTGCAGCTTTTTTTATACAAAGAAAAGTTCCGCTGTTAAGCTGCTCATGAACAACGCGGACCTTCTGGCCCGGGAGGTCTTTGACAATATCGGGTTCACGCCGAAACAGAAGGTGCGGGTTTTTGTTGCCGCCGGTCCCGGCGAATTCAGGCGCATGCAGCCTGGAAATGCCCGGGTTCCCAGCTGGGCAGTGGGCACCGCCTATCCCCTGCACAACACCATGGTGCTGCTGCAGGACCGGCGTGTCGACCTTTTCAAAACCTTTCTCCACGAAATGCACCATATTGTTCTGGGCCGGCTTTTCAGGGGCGAACACAGGGTTCCCCGGTGGCTTGACGAGGGGCTGGCCATGATCCAGGCCCGGGAGTGGAGCATGGCAAGGCTGTCAACCATGACCATTGCCGTGCTCACGGATTCTCTTATTCCCATGGATGACCTGGCAGATTCGTTTCCCGTTGACCTGAAAGATGCAGAGGTTGCATACTGCCAGAGCTTCTATTTCATCTCTTTTTTAAAAGGAAAGTTCGGCACTCCGTCCTTTACCGCCTTTTTAAAAGAATACGGCAGACACAAGAACTTTCACCGGGCAATAAAAAAGACCTATTATGTCAGCTGGCATAGGATGGAAGAGCTGTGGATGGACTATCTCAAGCTCCGCTTCAGCTGGTTTCCCATCCTTACCAGCACAGGATTTCTCTGGTTTGCCGCATCTATTGTTTTTGTTCTGGGCTATATCAGAAAAAAAAGAACGGCCCGCCGCAAACTGCAGCAATGGGAACGCGAGGAAAAAGCATTTTACGGCGACGATGAAACCTATCATTAAGCATGAATATATCCGCTTTTCTTAATCCCAGGTGTCTCTATCTTTTTGTTTTTCTTGACAAAAATCACCAAAAAAATATAAACTGTCAGCTTGTTAATGCCGTTCTGTTGGGCATGTAATACCTGCTATAAGGACAGACGGTTCAATTCATATGTAATCAACCAAAAAGGGAGATTTCCGCAGTCTGCATGCGGCAGAAAGCACCGCTTTTTTTAGCTCTCTACAGTTTTTTACGAAAGGAGAATATGCATGGGCGTTATACAAGAGAAAATGGAAGACCTGCAGAAAAGAAAAGAGAAAATAAGCGCCATGGGCGGCGAGAAGGGTATTGCCGGCCAGCGCTCCAAGGGAAAGATGACCGCCAGGGACCGGATTAATCATTTTTTTGATCCCGGCACATTCCAGGAACTGGATATGTTTGTCGAGCACCGCTGCAGCTATTTTAATATGGAGAAGACCGAAATCCCTGCTGATGGTGTTATTACCGGGTACGGGAAAGTCAACGGCCGCACGGTATATATTTTTGCGCAGGATTTTACGGCCCGGGGCGGGTCTCTGGGAGAAATGCATGCAAAGAAAATCACTAAGGTTATGGACCTTGCCCTGAAGGCCGGCTGCCCCTGTGTCGGGCTGAACGACTCCGGCGGTGCACGCATTCAGGAAGGAATCGATGCCCTTTTTGGATTCGGAGAGATATTTTTCCGCAACTCAGCCGCTTCCGGCGTTATTCCCCAGATCACCTGTATCATGGGACCCACTGCCGGGGGCGCCGTGTATTCACCCGCCATGACAGACTGGATCTTCATGGTTAAAAATTCAAGCTACATGTATATTACCGGCCCGGACGTTATTCGCGCGGTTACCGGCGAGGAAGTCAGCCATGAAGAGCTGGGCGGGGCCATGATGCACAACACTAAATCGGGTGTTGCACAGTTTGCTGCTGAAAACGATGAGCACGCCCTTGATATGATCAGGGAACTGCTCAGTTATCTGCCCGCAAACAACATGGAGGATCCCCCTGTTGCTGAAACAGGCGACCCCCCCGATCGTGAAAACACCGAGCTTGAAACGCTCATTCCGGATAATCCCAATCAGCCCTATGACATCAAGCAGGTTATCGCGTCAATAGTAGACAATGGTATCTTTTTCGAGCCCCACGCCCTTTATGCTCAGAACATGGTGGTGGGCTTTGCCCGCCTTAACGGCGAGGTTGTCGGAATTATTGCGAACCAGCCCATGGTTATGGGCGGAGCACTTGATGTGAATGCTTCAGATAAGGCAACCCGCTTTATCCGCTTTTGTGATGCGTTCAATATTCCCATGCTCACCCTCATGGACGTTCCCGGTTACCTGCCCGGAACGGACCAGGAATTCAGCGGCATCATCCGCCACGGCGCAAAGCTTCTCTGGTGCTACTCAGAGGCAACGGTTCCCAAAATGACGCTGATTACCAGAAAAGCATACGGCGGTTCCTATATCGCCATGTGCAGCAAGCATCTGGGCGCAGACTTTGTGTATGCATGGCCCTCGGCTGAAATTGCGGTTATGGGCGCTGAAGGTGCTGCAAACATTATTCATCGCAAAGCGATCAAGGGTGCTGAGGATCCCAAGTCAAAACGCCAGGAAAAGATTGATGAGTACCGCGGGCTGTTTTCCAATCCCTACATTGCGGGTGCCCGGGGATATGTCGACGATATCATCCAGCCCGGGGAAACAAGAAAAATCCTTATACGCTCACTGGATGCCATGCGCAACAAACGTGAAACACGGCCGGCAAAAAAACACGGCAATATTCCCGTGTAAAACAAGGCGCCTTTAATATAAAGCCCTGCAGGATCATATTTCCTTCAGGGCTTTTTTTGTGCCTTTTACTTGACACACCGGCTTAAGACCCGATAAGATTATACCTTCTTTCTGGGAAAACAACTATACAACGTGTTTTAGGGGAATACCGGTGTATTTAGGTCTTGATATTGGATCTATCAGCGTCAATGCCGTTACCGTCACTGATGAGTTAACCATACAAAAAGAGACATACCGGCGGACCCACGGACAGCCGGTGGAAACCTGCCTTGGCGTTTTACGCGACCTGCTGTACGAGACACCCCTCGACCGCATTGCCGGCATTGCCGTTACCGGTACCGGCGGCAGCCTTATTGCCGAAATCCTGAACTGTTTCTTCGTTAATGAGATCATCGCCCAGAGCAAGGCAACCAGCCGGCTGTATCCCCAGGTACGAACCGTTATAGAGATGGGCGGAGAGGACTCGAAGCTTATTCTGCTTGACAGCGGCCGTATAGCAGACTTTGCCATGAACACCGTGTGCGCCGCGGGCACCGGATCGTTTCTGGACCAGCAGGCTGTCCGTCTGGGAATCAACATTGAAGACGAATTCGGCCGCCTGGCACTCAAATCAACCCACCCGCCCCGCATAGCAGGCAGATGCAGCGTCTTTGCAAAATCCGACATGATACACCTGCAGCAGGTTGCCACCCCTGATCACGACATTCTCATGGGCCTGTGCATGGCCCTTGCCCGTAATTTCAAGAGCAACGTGGCAAAGGGGCTGGCGCTTCAGGGGCGGGTCTCCTTTCAGGGCGGTGTGGCGGCAAACCGGGGCATGGTCAGGGCTTTTGAGACAGTGCTGGGTCTCAAGGCCGGAGATCTTGTCATTCCGCAACATTTTGCGTCCATGGGCGCCGTGGGTGCGGTGCTCGCCATGATCGGCGCAGAACATGTCTCTTCGTTCCGGGGGCCGGAAGCCCTGGAGCACTACCTGGAATCCAGGACCCTTGAATCCCGGCGACATGCGCCCCTGACCGACGACGGGTACCCGACAACCATTGAGCCGCTGCCGGTTATCGGCCCTTGCCCGGTAGATGCCTACCTGGGAGTTGACGTAGGCTCGATCAGCACCAATCTTGTTGCCATCGACGCAAACAGGAGGGTAATAGCACGGCGCTACCTCATGACCGCGGGCAGGCCCATCGAGGCGGTACGCCGTGGCCTTGAGGAGATAGGCAGCGAGATAGCAGACAGGGTGGTAATTAAAGGTGTCACCACTACCGGTTCGGGCCGGTATCTCATCGGTGATTTTATCGGGGCGGACTATGTAAAAAATGAGATCACCGCCCATGCCCGGGGTGCGGTGAGCGTAAATCCCGGCGTTGATACAATTTTTGAAATCGGGGGCCAGGATTCAAAGTATATCAGCCTGGAAAACGGTTCGGTTGTCGACTTTACCATGAACAAGGTCTGTGCAGCAGGTACGGGCTCGTTTCTTGAGGAGCAGGCGGAAAAGCTGGGCATCAACATCAAGGAAGAGTTCGGCAACCGTGCCCTTTCATCTCCGGCGCCGGTGTGCCTGGGCGAGCGCTGTACCGTTTTCATGGAATCAAGCCTCAACCATTTTCAGCAGCACGGGCTGCCCAAGGACGACCTCGTGGCCGGGCTGAGCTATTCCATCGTGCTGAACTATCTTAACCGCGTGGTGGAGCACCGCAGGGTGGGCGATACCATTTTATTCCAGGGAGGCACCGCGTATAACCGGGGCGTCAAGGCGGCATTTGAAAACGTGTGCGAAAAGAAGATCACCGTTCCGCCCCACCACGATGTCCTGGGAGCCCTGGGCTGCGCGCTTATTGCCCAGGAGAACAATCCTGACGGCCCCTCGCATTTTAAGGGCTTTGACCTTGCCAGGCGAAACTACTCGGTTGAATCCTTTGAATGCACCGACTGCCCCAACAACTGCGAAGTGCGACGGGTGTCCATTGATGGAGAGAAGCCCTTGCATTACGGGAGCCGCTGCGGCAAATACGACGAGGAAAAGAGGGTATCCCTGGGAAAGGACCTGCCCGACCTGTTTAAAGAGCGCGACAAACTACTCTTCGCGGCACACACTCCCGCCCGCCAGGTGCCGGACGATGCCCCCACCGTGGGCATTCCCCGGGCAACACTCTTTTTTGAGCTGTTCCCGTTCTGGAATGCCTTTTTCACCGAGCTCGGGTTCAATGTTGTCTGTTCTTCCGCAACAAACCGTTCTATCATAAACAGCGGCTGCGAGGCCGTGGTCGAAGAGATCTGCTTTCCCATGAAGGTGGCGCACGGCCATATTCTGGAACTGCTTGAGCGGGGTGTTGATTATCTGTTTCTGCCCAGCGTAGTTAACCTCGACCACCTGAGCAAAGAATCTGAAGTGTCCTATAACTGCCCGTATGTCCAAAGCCTGCCGTTTTTGTCAACGGCCGCTATAGACTTTCCCAAATACAGGGCAACGGTTCTCAGGCCCGTTATCCACTTTGAATGGGGAAGAAAGGTGTTCGGTCCCCAGCTTGTTGCTCTTGCCCGCCGGCTCGGGCGCCGCGGCCCCGGGATCAATCCTGCCGTGGACGCAGGCCTGACGGCCCTGAACAGTTTCAGGGAAAAGCTGGTAGAAAAGGGCAGGAAGATACTTGCCGCGCTGCCCGTGGGCCGCCCCGCCCTGGTGATAGTGAGCCGGTCTTACAACGGCTGTGATCCCGGCCTTAACTTTCGCATTCCCGATAAGCTCAAAGACCTCGGCGCCCTTGCAATACCCCTTGATTTTCTGCCTGTGCAGGAAAATATAGGCCCGGCCATGAAGAGCATGTACTGGCGCAACGGTCAGCGCATCATGTCCGCCGGCCGCACCGTAGCACACAGCCCGGGCCTGAATGCCGTTTACATAACCAACTTTTCCTGCGGGCCCGACTCATTTATAGCAAAATATTTCGACCGGGAGATGCAGGGCAAGCCCTACCTTACCATTGAGCTCGACGAGCACAGCGCCGATGCGGGGGTCATAACCAGGCTTGAGGCATTCCTGGACAGCCTTCAGTCAGGACCCGCGCCAAAAGCCCCTGCCCCGATTAAAAAGTTCCGAACCATTCCGACAAACAACAATAAAGTCTATATCCCCTATATGGACGACCACGGCTATGGTTTGGCAGCTGCCATGCGCTACAACGGTATCCGGGCGGAAGCACTTCCCATGGCAGACCGGCAGAGCGTCGAGCTGGGGCAGCGCTACACCTCGGGCAAGGAATGCTATCCCTGCATCATTACCACCGGTGACATTGTAAAAAAGGCCCTTTCGGATGATTTTGATCCCGATCATTCAAGCTTTTTCATGCCGTCGTCCATGGGTCCCTGCAGGTTCGGCCAGTACAACAGGTTTCACCGCATGGTGCTCGACGGACTGGGTTTTGAAAACGTTCCCATCGTGCTTCTGGACCAGACCGTAAATTACGAGGGCAGCCTGGGCAGCCTGGGACCGGGGTTCAGGCGGCTTGGATGGCAGATAGTCATTCTCATCGACAGCATTAAAAAGCTGCTGCTGCAGACGCGGCCCTATGAACAAAGCAGTGGTGACTGTGACGCGGTATACAGCGAGTGCCTGGATCGTGTTGCCGCAACCATAGAAAAAACCGGCTCCGTCGGGGACTGCGCCGCTTTTTCGGTAAAGCGTTTTTCCTCCGTTGCCACAAACGGCGCCGGGCCGAAACCGCTCATCGGTGTTGTCGGTGAAATATATGTTCGGTCAAACGAATTCAGCAACGATTTTATCATCAGGAAGATAGAGCAGCTGGGCGGCGAGGTGGTGATGCCCACCCTCCAGGAGTGGGTCTCGTATACCGACTGGGAGCGCCGCAAGGACCTCAAGCGTGACGGGACCGTCGGCGAGTATGCACGAGAGGTGCTGACAAGGTTCGTACAGGATTACTATGTCGGAAAAACCACCCGGCCCTTCCTCGGGGCGGTAAAGCACCTGCTGCACGAGCTGCCCACGCGCAAGGTTATGAACATGTGCGCGCGATACTGCCATGAGGACATACGGGGCGAAGCAAACCTGAGCATGGGCCGTGCTGTTGAGTACGCTCAGCACGGATGTCACGGGTTGGTGAACGTTATTCCCTTCAACTGCATGCCGGGCACAATCGTCAACACGCTTCTGTGGAACTTTTCAAAGGACTATCCCCAGACACCTGTTCTTAAGATGGTCTACGACGGGACGGCCCAGTCGGGCGACCAGACCCGCATCGAAGCATTCATGTACCAGGCCCGGCAGGCGATGGAGGAGGCTTGATACTGTATGCTTATTGATTGTCGGCCTGATCTCCGCATAAAAGAGAACCAGCAAGTACGACACAATAAAACGCCGGCTACAATCCCAGATCGTCGCTTATCTCCCGCATTGCCGCAAGGCTCAACTCGGCAAACTCGTTGAGGGGTATGCCGATGGTTTCACACTCCCTGATATAGTCCCGGTTGACGCTTCTGGCAAATTCTTTCTGCTTCATGCGCTTGGTAATGGACTTGGGCTTCACGCTTGCAAGCTTTTTATCAGGATATACCAGCGTGGTTGCCACAACCATGCCGGTAATGCACTCGGCTGCGGTCAGGGCATGCTCAAAAACCTCCGTGCGCTCAAACCCCAGGTTGTCGGCGTTATGAGATTTTATGGCATGAATGATTTCATCATTCACTCCCTTCTCTTTTAAAATCTTCTCCGTCACCAGTCCGTGCCGGTCCATGTGGTCCTTTGTTTCGGAATAATCAAGATCGTGCAGCAGCCCGGCAATACCCCAGATGTCCTCGTCGTTGCCGAATTTCCTTGCCAGGGCCCGCATGATGACCTCGGTTGCAAGGCAGTGCTTTTGCAGGTTGTCATGAGGCAGATACTGCCTCATGAGATCAAATGCTTCCTGCCTGCTTATGCCGCATTTTTCCTTAACATCATCTCCCATTGTCTCTTCTCCCGGATAATAAAACTTTCCTTTTTTTTCAAGGAATTCTATACTACAGATACCGTTCAAAGCAAACCAATTTATTAATGAAAAGGAGACTTTTTATGAAACCGGCTTACACAGCTGCAAAAATCCTATTCATCATCGCATCCGCTTTGCTGGTGCTTTTTGCCGCACCTGCGTGGGCAGACCAGGTCGAGTATCATTGCGACAACGGTATGAAAAGATGCAGCATAACAAAACAAAGCATTTCTGCTTCTGTTTACTGCATTCCCGACAACAACAACTGGCAATGTACCGATCACGTAAATGAAATCGAATGCGAAATTTCTTCCCAGGTAAAGAAAACAATCAACAAGATGTCCTGGAACAACTCCGCTACGGTCTGCACTCAGTTGTGCGGCGCCTGCTCCTCAGGATGGAAAAAATACGAAGGCGGGGGGACCACATTTTAGAATCCGTCCCGGCACAGTCGTGCTTTGCTTTCTTTCCCTTACAGGAGATGAACAACACCGCATGAAAAGAGCTACAAAAACCCTGCTCGTTCTAATTTTCTTCGCGCTTCTTGATATGGTTATTCCCATACCCTTTGCCGCGCTGCTCTTGATCTACGTTGTCCTTGAAAAGCCCAGCTGGTTTAAAAAACTGGTTGGCGAAATTTACAGCTCATAACGACCTCGACGTACCGGGACAACTCGCCTGTTACACCCACTGTGTGGGAACAGCATGAAACACCACGACGGATTCTTCACCGCTGTTCACGGTATCAGCATATACTATCAGTGCTGGCTGCCGGAAAAAGAACCAAAGGTCGTGCTGCTCAGGGCCATGACGCGTTTTTGTGCTGATATGGGAAGGATTACCCTGCCCATCCTGCTGTTGCAGGGCGGTGCGGACCGGATCGTCGACCCGGCAGGTGCCCGCATGTTCTATGACCGTGCCGGCTCCGAAGACAAAACAATTAAGATCTACAGCGACTGTTACCACGAACTGTTCAACGAGCCCGAACATGCCCGGGTTTTGGATGATGTCCAAACATGGCTGGATGAACATCTTTAAAAAAATGATACCAAGAGGGAAGATGCTATGCGAACAGCAGCTGTTTTTTTATGCCTCGTAATAACTGCCGCACCCTGTTTTGCGGGCAGCACGTCACACATTGTTATTGCCGGTTCAACCGACAGGGTTGTCTCGCCGTCTCTTGTCCGGCAGGCAGATTTTTTTGCCTGTGCCGTTTCAATAATTAGTGAACGAAAAGAACCTGGTGTGCGGTTCAGGGACATGCAAGCGGTAAAAAATGCAATCCTTGCCGCTGCCGGCAATGATCCGAAAATCATCATTCATTCCGGGCCGGTTTTTTTATCAGGGGAACGGAAATCCCTGTTTTCGAAATTATCATCCTACGGCACATCTTCATATTCTTAATCCTGTTCCGGAAAACAATCCCGATATTTTTTCTGCCGGATTGAAAATAAAATCATTTATAGACCACATCCCATTGCCGGAAAAGACCGTCTGCAGGCTGGGGCATATCGAGCTTGGTGTTGCCGAACCGGAACAGTACCGGGAGACTATTCTTAACCTGATCAGCAAACATATCAGTCAGGCTAAAGCAATTCTCGGGCCGGGAGGAAAGGTAACGGTTTCAGGACTTGCAAACCCGGTAACCATACGACAGGCAGATGACCGGAATATTGAGCTGTTTATCGATTACTCATTGACAATAGCAAGTGACGTTAAGTGACGCCGGCCTTCCAAGTATACACTTTTTACTCAGATTTACGTATGCCCATCTTTCTCATCCGTGAGTTGAACGTTGAGCGGTTTACCCCCGCCTGGGCAGCGGCCCTGGTTATATTCCACCTGCTGTGCTCAAGCAGTGACAGCAGATAGCTCTTTTCAAGCTCCTGCCAGGTATACCGCTCAAGGGAACGCTCCTGCTTCCGGCCGGCGTGTGCTGTCGGGACCGGGGCTTTTGCCGGGGCGTCCTGTGCCCCCAGGAAATGTTCAGGCAGGTCCTCAAGATCAATATTATCCTTTTCCACGGCCGCTATCATGAGTTTCACAAAATTTTCAAGCTCCCGGATGTTTCCCTGCCACGGGTATTGTTTGAGAAAAAACAGGGACTGTGTTGAAATTTTCTTTATCCGCAGGCCAAGACGACGGCATTCCCTGCTGAGAAAAAAATCCAGTAGCAGCGGAATATCCTCTTTTCTCTCCCGCAGCGGCGGCACAGACAGGGGAAGGACATTCAGGCGGTAAAAAAGATCTTTCCTGAAACGTTTTTCAGCAATGGCGCCGGGAAGGTCAGCGTTTGTGGCAGAGATGATCCTGACATCAACCTGTTTCGTACGGGTACCCCCCAGGGGTTTTATCTCTCCATTCTGCAGGACCCGCAGTATCCGGGCCTGGAGGTTAACGGGCATGTCTCCTATCTCATCAAGAAAAACCACCCCTCCATGCGCGGCCTCGAAAAGGCCGAGCTTGTCTTTGTCTGCACCGGTAAAGGCCCCTTTGGTGTGGCCGAACAGTTCGCTTTCAAGCAGTGTTTCCGGAATGGCGCTGCAGTTCTGGGCGAGAAACGGCTTGCTGCCGCGACTGCTCATGCGGTAGATCTCACGGGCAAGCACTTCCTTACCGGTTCCGCTTTCCCCGGTAATTAAAACAGGAAAGTCCACCCTTGCATATGATCGCGCTTTTTGCAGGGCCCGGAGAAATGCAGGGCTTTGTCCGATAACGGTCTGCTCGGTGCGCAGTTTATCAATAGCATCCTGCAGCTTCCTGTTTTCTGCAAGCTGGCTATGATAGTCAATGAAATTGCTCAGGGCAAGTGAGCCGATGGTAACCAGGTTTTCTATGAGCGCAAGATGTTCCTGCCGAAGATTAATTTGCCGGCCCCCGGCGCTTGTGTCGATAAGCTGTATGGCACCGTAAACGGTTCCGTCCCGCACAATCAGGGGATAGCAGAGTATGAGCGTACTTTTTATATCAAAACCGTTTTCAAGGGCGTGAAAGTGCCGCTCATCATCACCAGCCCGGGCTATGGTCATGGTGCCCTTTTCTATGACCCACCCGACAATGCTGGGCTGGTCGGCGCTGATGTGCAGTCCCTTCACCTGCTCGCTCTGGGCACCCAGTGCCTCTATGCACAGATACCCCTCATCCTTTTTTATCCAGATAGAACCCCGGTCGACATTCTGCAGCTTGAGCAGCGAAGATAAAAAAAGATGCAAAATTTCTTTTTCAGCGGCCGTTGCGTTCATAATTATCTTTCCAAAGACATGCTTAAATATAACTATTATTATAATATATCAATAATATATTTTAATATCAACAATATATTTACCTTTGTTTTTCCTTATTACGGCTGAAACAACGAAAAAGTGTTTATTTTACAACTTGTTATGCTGGTTTTGATCTTGCGGGGCAGGCTTGGCACAGCTGATGCTTTTATAGTGATCAAAAGAGCACAGCTGATAGAACAAAAAGCACTATAAAGCCAAGAAGCAGAAAAAACAAAAATCTCCGCCGCCTTTTCCCTGTTGCCCCCTCCCCTCAGGGGAAAGGCGGTTCCCCCCTAAAAAAACCAACGGCCCATGGGTTTTCAACCGGACACAGCCCATATCTTGCGACAGCTTTTACTGACAAATCGTCCCCGGCCTATATTTTCTTTATCGAAAAGCACATACTATCAAAAAAGTTCACGTGATCGTCTGCAGCAGGACAAGCTTCCAGATGTTTTTTTGCAGTACGGGCATGAATTTCAGTACCTGATGACCGGCGGGAAGGCATAGGCCTCGATAAATTCCATGGGCACGCCGTTTTCACGTGCTGTCTTAATTCCTTTGTCTTCGGCAATAATCCATTCGATCAACCGCGCCCTGGAGCGGTGTACCTGCTCGTAATCTTCCTGTCCCGGCTGCTCATCCTTTCCGGCAGCAACAATTGTCTTATACGTTTCAGGAATCCGGTGAAGCACCTCTTCAATAAAAGGGATGTCTGATTCCTCGAAAAAATAAAAGAACCCGCAGCCTCCTGCCTGACCCCCCATCAGGCCCAGCCCGGCAGCAAAAGCGTTGAGCTCATCAAAGTTCTGACCGTATTGAGCACATATTTTTTTCAGGGATTCTGAAAAAATGGTTCTGTCCTTTTCCAGTAGGTTCCCGTTCTGGATGATCAAATCCGTGTAAAAAACCAGGGTTCTGCCGGTATCCTCTTTGTCATTCATGTTTGTCATGGTGATAAAGCCGGGTATCCGGGGATTTGCAGGATAGGCAAGGGTTTCAAGAAAGCTGAGGCTTGCGGGCGTGTCATTTATTGTACCCTCGGCAATATGAAGGCGGGATATGCACGCTTTTTCCAGAACAGTGCCCCGGCAGCAATGCACTGCCGCAGACCAGTTTTGATGCTCCCACTGCTGTACAGGCTGCAGTGTATCAGGGCCGTTAAGGGCGGTATAAACGGATTCAAGCAGGAATACATGGTCGTCTTTCGGAAATGGGAAGTTGGTTGTAACGGGCATGAGTACACTCCTTTCAGTCTTCGGCATCAATCTTTTTGAAACTGTTATTACCTGTTTTTCGCTGTTCTGGTAAACCGTAATGGTGTTTGCCTGAAAAGGGCTGTCCTTGTATCCAAATGTATCTACAATTAATCAACATCCGTCATTAGCCTCAGGCAAAGCCGGGGGGGCTGATGACGATTATTACTCCTTCCGAACAGTAAAAGCAATAAATTCTGAAATTGCTTTGTCCGGCTAAAGACACGGCGCGCCGTGACGTTGTTTTATGTTGATCAATGATCACAAGCGCCGCCGTGGCCGTCGTGGGGCGCTATGACACTGAGGCTGTGCTGCGAGATCGTATTTCGCGACTGGATCCAGGGGCTGGGGGGGGGGCCATCGGACGAGTCACATAGTCCCTGAATGCCGTGGTACATGAAGACATGCCCGGGCTGGTGGATTTCTCACCGCCGGACGCCTCACGCAGCCTGCCCGAGAGTTTCGGGCGGGATGCCCAACGCTCCTCTTTGGTCTTGCCCGGTTGTTTTTTGCGAGCTGTTGCCCAAAGCTGCAGGGCACGGTTTTTTGCAGGTCACACCCCTGCGGGCAGCCGGGCTTACTGGGCAAAGCTAGAGCGTTGCCCTGCCAAGCAGAAATTTATCAAACCGGCCACGGCCCAGTTCTTCCATTGGTTTCTATTGACATACAATCGTTCACGGCCTATATTTTCGTTCTTAAAAAGCAGGTTTTTGTCAAATAAGACGAGCTGCTGCTGAAGCTGCTCGTGCGGGAAAAGTATCGGCCATTGGGTAGGGAATTTTGAAAAAATGTTAGCTTTTCAGGAGGGCTGTATGAAGGCATGTGGTGTAACGGCGATTGGTATACTTTTGTGTGTTGTTCTGGGCGCCTGCTCGACCCCTTTTCCCGTGGATGGTACGTCGGCCTGGACTGGGATATTGAGACCGCACCGATTATAACCGCTGAGGGAGGGAATGCTTTTGACCCCACGGCCGTGCCCCTGGGTGACGGTTCCTATCGCGTCTACTACAGCGCCACAGAAGGTAACGATACCTTTTCCGAGTCGTTTATTAAAAGCGGCATTTTGAAACGCGATGCATCGTTGTGATGCGTTTCTGTTTAAAAAATGCCGGAGCAGACAATAAGCCGAGTTCTGTTCCTGATAACATCAGGCAATGGCCATTCATCTGGGTCGTCTGTTGCCAGACGCCTCAAGCAACCTACCCGAGAGTTTGCGGGCGGGCTACCCAACTCTCCTATTTGGTCTTGCTCCGGGTGGGGTTTACCAAGCTATCCCGGTCACCCGGGATACTGGTGAGCTCTTACCTCACCTTTTCACCCTTACCCCTCGACTTGCTCGGGGCGGTTTGTTTTCTGCGGCACTTTCCTTAGGGTTACCCCCAGTCGCCGTTAGCGACCACCCTGCCCTGTGGAGCTCGGACTTTCCTCCAGGACCTTATGAGGCCCCAGCGGCCATTTAGTCTGCACCGGCATTTTAATGTAACTATAGTATAAGTTAATTAATCTTCTTTGTGATGTCAACAGCCGTTTTAATCCACACACAGACTATAAGCGGGTTGGTGAAAAAACCTTTTTGTGATGATCACATCATTGCCGGCCTGTACCATTTCCTTTTTACGCCGTCATAACACCATTTGCCGGGAATTGCCTTGAGCGTTGTAAGGATTTCCAGATCATTTATGTGTAGGCCGCCGCTGGAATCTCCATGCTGTTTTACCACGTTGCTGAGATCTTCATATGCCTTGCGCAGTTTGATAAAGGACCTGTTGCTTCCTCCGGTGTCCGGATGCTGTTTCAGAGCCTCCCTGCGATACGCGGACTTGACCCGCTTGAGTGCTGCTGTTGAAAAGAACTCATCTATGCTTAGTTTGAGGCATTCCAGGGACTTTTTGTTAACTTTGGGTCGCTTTGAGATTGTGGGTTTTATAGCTTCCGGTGAAACACTTGCTTTTTGCGCCTTGAGAAGCACGTGCCCGGCGGCACTGTATCGCTTGCCGGTCTTTTTTACAGCATCCCACCAGTGGGTACCAAGCTCGTTTGCCATGTGAAAAAAGTCTTCGAAGGGCTTTTTCCCGGCGTTTCTGGTGTAGACAAACCGTAATACTTCACATGAGTTATTACACAGCACATCAAGCACAAGGCGTGTGTCCGTAAACCAGAAATTGGCATACCTCACATCAAGCCCCACCAAAAGCCCGCTCCAGCGGTCAAGCTGTGCGGCAAGATACTCACAGCAGCTTAAAGAGCAGTACTTTTTTCTGCTGTGTACCGGTTTGCCGCACGCAAGGCAGGTGCGGACCTTCTTTTCTCTTTTTTTATGCCGTGTCCGGATGTTATTATCCATTACCATGCCCAAAAAATACCTTTTTCCCAGACAGGGTAACTATAGGCCTATTCTGCCTGTTTATCAAGCAGACACTGGAAAGCGGTTTGAGTTTGCACCAATGATGTGCTCTTACATATAAAAGCCGATAATTTTGAGCTTTTATTCAAATTTTTATTGAATTTTTAAAATCTTTTCATAATAATATGTTTGATTAAGAACCAACCTCAGTCAACCCCATAAAAGAAAGCAGCAAGCTATGGATATAGATTCTCTTCTTCGGGAAATGAATGACAAAGGAGCTTCTGATCTTCACATGCGCTCCTTTGCTCCGCCGCTCATGCGTATTAACGGTGTTTTAACTCCCGTGCGGGAAGAGAAGCTTTCCCAAGAGGAAGTGGAGACCATAATAAAAAAAATACTTTCTGAAAAACAGCATGCTGTTCTGGACGAAGAACTGTCCGTGGACTCTTCCTATGCCGTAGAAAGCTACAGGCGCTTCCGGGTAAACGTTTTTCACCAGCGCGGAACACTTGGAATGGTTTTCAGAAGTATAGCAACCACGATACCAACCATCGACGAGCGGGGGTTGCCGCAGGTGTTAAAAACTTTTTGTGATAAACCCCAGGGGTTGGTGGTGGTTTCCGGGCCCACCGGATCGGGAAAATCATCAACCCTGGCCTCCATACTGCAGCACATCAACCAATCCCGCAGGGTACATGTCATTACCATTGAGGACCCCATCGAATATCTTTTCAGGGATGATAAAGCCTTTATCACCCAGCGCGAGGTGGGTGTCGACACCCCGTCCTATGCCCTTGCACTGAAAAATGCCATGCGCCAGGACCCTGATGTGATGCTCATCGGTGAGGTGCGCACCATTGAAACCATATCAATTGCCCTCAGCTCTGCTGAAACGGGCCATCTGGTTTTTACCACCATTCACGCAAACAGCGCCTATGAGGCCGTCTCCCGTATTGTGGACTCATTTCCCCCGGATATCCGCATACAGGTAAGAAAACAGCTGGCCGACGTGCTTGTTGCGTCCATTCACCAGCGCCTTGTCCGCACAAAAGACGGCAAAGGGCGAATCGCTGCCCTTGAAATACTGATCAAAAGCCCTCGGATTAAGGATCTCATAGAAAAGAATGAGATTAAGGAAATGCGTGAGGAAATGGAACGCTCAGTGCTGGCTTACAGGATGCAGAGCCTTGAGCAGGCACTTATAGCACTTATTGCAAACAATGAAATATCCTATGAAGAGGCGATACCGATAACGCTTGTGCCCGGCGAGATGAAGCTTATGATGGACCAGCTGGGGATAAGCGAACACGGTGGCCTTATAGAAAAAAAAGGAGGTGTTGACGATGGCCCCGGAATCGACTTCTGATTTTTCCATTGTAAAAAATTATATTGAATTAAAATCAAAATATGACACAGAGATAAAACAGGCTTCCGGAAAGTTCAAAGAGATGGAGGACAAGTACAAAAGCCACATCGCCGCGCTGGAGCAGGAGATTAAAAAGCGCAACGAGCATATAAAGGCCTATGACCAGAAAGTACAGGAGCTGAATAAAACAATTGCAGAGAAAGAGGAACAGCTCAAGAATCTCGGCCTTCAGCTGCACCGCTTAAAATCAGCCGGAGCTTCCGCGGCACCACAGGCCCGGCCCGCTGCGGAAGAACAGAAAAAGAAGGGCTTTTTTAAATAGGTGTCTGGTATGGACATCAACACCCAGGAGCTTCAAAAGGCCTATCGTCTATCTGTAATAATTGCCATTGCCATGATAGTATCGCTGGTCTGTTATGCGGCAATTGTTGAAATCCTGAAAAGAAACCCGCCCGCTTCCGGCCCTGCCGCTATCCCCGAAAGTGTTATCTACGTTTTTTTCATCGTTGCAATAGTTATCTTTTTCATAATTCCCCTGCTTAAAAAGAAGATTCTTTCTCTTAAATTTGCTCCCCAGACACAAATGCTTAAGGCTGAGCCATTCTCACCGCCGGTTCAGCGGCTCCTTACCGTATCAATAATAATAGAGGCTCTTTGTGTTTCTGTGGCCGTGGATGGGCTGGTGATTTTCATTCTTTTGCGTAACACCACCTATTTTTACACCTTCCTTCTTATGTCTTTCTGTTTCCTGTGCCTCTATTTCCCCCGGTACAGCCAGTGGGAAGCCTGGATGAAAAAGCTGCAGACCGACCAGCTGCAGGGAACAGATCTTGGTTTTTAATTCTTTACCTGTTTCATAACGTAAGCCTTTACAATAACGACAAAGACACATAAGATTTCCCGCTCTAAAAGAATCCTGAAGCCAGGAGAAAGAATTCAGAATGAGAGCCCGTTTTTTTAATGATTAAACAACACCCTCTCATACTTACAGGAGACAAAACATGCCCAGTTTGCGAAGCCGCCTGTTCGTCTTCGCGTTGAAATACCGCCACCTGTTGCGCTTTCAACTGAAAAGGACAAACACCGTTACCCGTAACACCTCCGTGGAGCAATTGCGCGATGACGTGGAAAAAGGTGCCGGTTTTTTTGGAAAACTGCCGGAGGATTTCACGTTATTGCCTGTTACAATAGGCAGCCTTGCGGCCGAATGGATGCTGCCTTCTCACACCCCGAAGGATAACGTGATCCTCTATTTTCACGGTGGCGGCCTTGTTGTAGGATCCATCAAGGCCCACCGGGCCATTGTTGCCAAGTTCGTCAAGGCAACCGGCATGGGGGCACTGGTGTTTGACTATGCTCTGGCACCCGAACGCCCTTTCCCCGCAGCACTCAACGATTCTGTGGCAGCATATCGCTTCCTGCTGGAGCAGGGTTATAATCCTTCAAACATCGTGTTCATGGGTGATTCCGGGGGAGGGGGGCTGTGCCTTGCCACCCTGCTTGCCCTCAAGGACAAAAACATATCCCTTCCTGCTGCCGCAGCGGTGCTGTCTCCCTGGACGGATCTTAAAAACACCGGGGCGTCCTGGAAAACAAATGCTGAGGCAGATACACTGTGCTGGAAGGACGCACAGATTATCTTCAGCAAATACTACGCGGGAGACCATGATCCGGGCCTGCCGTTGATATCGCCGCTTTATGGAGACCTGCGCGGGCTTCCGTCTCTGCTCATCTTTGCCGGCGGAGATGAACTGATGCGTGATGACGCTACACGGTTTGCAGCTAAAGCAAAGGATGCGGGCGTTGATGTAACATTAACCGTCGGGGAAGGGCTGTTTCATTGCTATCCGGCCTGCTCGCCCCTCTTTCCAGAAGCGCGCCGGGCAATGGAGGAAATAGCTGCCTTCATTAAGGCACACATCGGTAATGATAGTGATACCGGTTGAAGAATCCGGGCCAGTGTCGTGTCCCGGGAATATGCTTTCAATAACGGCAAAAGGATTACAGGGGCCGAGGATTCGGGTAATTATATACGGCGATAAAGGGCCTCTCAAACCCCTGGAGATCTTCAGATGGCCCTGTTTTTCATTTTTTCACCTGGATCCGTTCGGCTGAGCTCACAGCCGAAGCCGTGAACCCCGAAACCCTCGGCCCCTTCTTCACCGCCTGACCCGTCAGGCCCTGTTCGGTACACATAGTCCGTACTTATTACAGCTATACAGAGGACTCCACACCGGTTACATCGTGAGAAAATGCATCTGTTCTGTACAGGTCTTTATATGATTAACAATTGAGGCGGTTTCCCGGACATATGTGTCCTGGGCATCGGCGTTATCTTTTATTGCCCGGGCAATAGCCCTGCCCGCACAGTACCCGGAATCAATGGCAGCACTGATGCCTTCGCCGTTCAGATACATCATCCCTGCAGCCTCTCCGGTGAGCAGCACACGGCCGGTGCCGAAAAACGGTGTCGGCGGCCGCAGCAGGCAGCCTTCAACACGTTCCATTGAGCCGAACACCACATTAAATTCCTGTTTTAATAAATCCATAAAAACTTCCATGCTCTGTTTCAGGTTGCGCCCCTTAAAACCGCCCACACACAGGGTTAGGACGTCGTCTTTTTTGTGTACGCAGGAAAGCATCTCCCCCACCCGGGGTTCAAAAAAAACACTCCACTGGTTCTCTTTCAGCGACCCCAAATCGGTGTACCGGTAATATGCCTGAAAAATAACAATTTCATTTTCCTGATGGTTGCCCGAAGGATCAAGCGCTTTTCTTATCCGGGAACTCCCGCCGTCTGCACCCACAAGATAGCCGCAGCGAAACTTCTGTTCAGCCTTGTCCTTTTCTTTGGCGTCTACCTGTAGTTTCTCCCGCTGCAGGACGTTAAGCGCTATGCCGCCGTCCTGGGCACTGAATGATTGCAGCATACAGTTTTTCCTGAAAGGGGCACCAGACTGCTGCAGAAGCCAGAAATCAAAGTCCCGTCGCCAGATATTATAGTAGTCCTGTGGAAACGTTTCACCGTCCTTGGACAGTTCCCACACATAGTCCGAAAAACCCTTCTCTCGGGTCCACTGCCGGATATCTGCCGCCCTGATAACTTTTGGCTCACAATACATGCTCTCCGGCGGCAGGGCGCCGAAATATTTTTCCAGAAGCACCTGGGTCTGCCCGAACAGAATTCCCGAACAGATCTTGTTGCGGGGCAGCGCCTCGCTGTCGATAACAAGCACATCGATATCTTCCTGTTTAAGGGCCCTGGCACACGCGGATCCCGCAGGTCCGGCACCGACAATAATTACCTGATGTTCTTCCATGGCATGCTCCTCACAAAAAAGATTCATGATCTGTATTATTATGTGGTTATCATGTTAACTGGTGAGAATCAAGGGAAAAGGAAGCCGGGCAAGCACGGGAGTGTGCGCATTCCGGGGCTACACCTAATTATATGAACATCCCTGAATTATGTGTTGCGCTACCGGAATTCCTTGTGGTTGTGATTGTGCTGTTGCCTCTTGTAGACTGTTGACGTTTTTTCTAATGTGACAAAACCGGCCGGCATCGTCAACAAGTTGAGCAATCGATCACTTTTTTATGTGGGTATCATGTTCATCAAGGGAAAATGGCCTGAAGCAAAGCATTTTTTATGCTGTGGCGCATTTTGAAAATGGTTGTTTTTTTGTTGTGTCTTCTCGAATTTCTCAAAAAAATGTGCTATATATTGTATTGTTGTTACCAACCGATGTTTCTGTTGTTACCATCAAAAGAAAGGAGGTGATCTCCCGAAGCAGCATTGTCTTTCTGCTGTTTCTTTCGGAGGTTACTACCGCCGCGCGTCAGTATCTCCGATAGGCAAAGAATATGTATTATTACACAATTCAGTTCTATTACGTTTGTACACTTTTCAGGATTACATTTTAAGGATACAATAAACATTTTGTGGGGGAATAAAAGATTATGAAAAAAACAATCTATTTTTTACTCTGTCTTTTACTATTGGTCTCTGCCGGCTGTTCTTCCCTGTCTAAAAGGACAAAATGTATCTGTGAGCATGCTGCGACAGGTGCTGCTTTAGGAGCTGCTGTGGGCGCCGGCATTGGCCACCAGGGCGATCAGGACAGCGCAGAGGGGGCTGCTATCGGCGCGGGCGTCGGCGGAGTGGTTGGAGGAGCTGTCGGCCTTTTTCGCTGCAGAGCAGACGAAGCAGATTCAGACGGTGATGGGGTATCTGATTCAAAGGACAAGTGTCCCGGAACACCGGCCGGCGTTGCCGTTGATGCAATGGGCTGTCCCAAGGACGCGGACGGCGACGGCGTGCCCGACTATAAGGACAAGTGTCCCGGAACACCCGCCGGCGTTGCCGTTGATGCAATGGGCTGTCCCAAGGACACGGACGGCGACGGCGTGCCCGACTATAAGGACAAGTGTCCCGGAACACCCGCCGGCGTTGCCGTTGATGCAATGGGCTGTCCCAAGGACGCGGACGGCGACGGCGTGCCCGACTATAAGGACAAGTGTCCCAAGACTCCCAAGGGCGCCAAGGTTAATACGGCAGGCTGCTGGATCCTGAAAGGTGTCTGGTTTGATACTGATAAGGCGGACATTAAACCTGGGATGGAAGCCACTATTATTGAAGCCGTTCAGGTATTAAAGCAGAATCCAGGGCTGAAGGTGCAAATCCAGGGGCATACCGACAACATAGGCAATGCTTCGTATAATCAAAAACTCTCTGAGAAACGGGCTGAATCGGTCAGGCAGTTTTTCCTGAAGAACGGCATTGCGGCGGACCGGCTTTCTGCCACGGGTTACGGCTTGACCCAGCCTGTTGCAACCAACGATACCGAAGAGGGCCGTGCCCAGAACCGCCGGGTTCAGATTAAACCAATAAATTAATAAGCAATAAAACTGCAGTACAGGGGGCCGGTAAAAGAATTTACCGGCCCCTTTTTTATTTTAAGGAGAGCAATAGTGGACGTTGTTTTCTTCCTTACCTTGTTCTTGAAACGGCAAGTGTGGTTGCTACAAACAGCCATGCTTTCAGCTAATGCAAGCTGCCGGGCGGTTACTTATATACGGGGGTGACACTGCCACCGGTTTGAAGAACCGGCAGCAATGCAGCTATGTCCTGTTTTAGCCCATGATTTGCCCGGGCTGCGGTTTTCCGGTCAAGGGCAACCGCGCCGGTGAGCGGACAGCTCGTCCCATTGTCAGTCTCATTATCTGTGCCGTCATGGTCGTCATCAGAACCACCATCAAGATCATCCTCTCCATCTATCGGCGGCCGTTCTTTACCGGTACCCACCTTGACGCTTATCTCCTGGTAAGCATACGTTGCACCGGTGAGGTCCATCACCCGGACCGTGGTTGCGTTCTTGACCCCATATGTATACGCCAAACGTATAGTTATTTCGCCTACTCTTTTGGCAGTGTGATAAAAATGTTGGCAGAAGAGAGGGTTTTGTAAGATTAATTAAAAGTATTAACCATTTATTATTGCTTCCGTTTTCCCTTGAATATTTTTGGCACAAATTATGCGATATGTTCTGCCAGGAATTGCCTTTCAGAAATGGAGCAGGATAAAATACATATCACTATCCGTTCACCGCTCAGACAAGATAACCCTTATTAGTTGGGGGGAGGGGCACATGAAAAATCCTTTTAAAAAAATGGTTTATAGTATAAAATTATTGAAAATAAATTTTTATATGATAAATTTGATATTTATAAAGCTACTATATAAAAAGGTGTAAACATGAAATACAAAAAATTCTCAAAAGGCCTTATCGTCCCGGCAATCGTACTTTGGTGTATTATTTCTTTTCCACCGGCCGCAAGCGCACAAACGCAAGGAGCATTTGAGTGTCCCGGTACTGCCTCACCAGGTGATGCGTGTGGGGATTCAGGAATATGCAGCGGCTGGGAAGGCACGTGTCAAGACGTGGACGGAAGGCTGCTCTGTCTTGTTGACTGCAGCGGACTGTGCGGCTCGGGGTACTATTCATGCAATGATGACGGTACGGGCTCATATTCAGAAGGTGAATGTTTTACCATCTGCGGTTCCATATGTCCCACGTCACTGACCTGTACCAGCGGCGGACCGGCCTGGCCGCCATGTAGCGGCCTTGGGGATCCCGACCTTCAAGCCGACGAGCAGAACTGCGGATCGTGCGGCAATGTGTGCGGAGCCGGGGAAACCTGCGAGGCAGGTGTTTGCTCTTCCTCTACACCCACACCTTCCCCCACCCCACCCCCGGGAGGAGCAACCTCTATAATGCTGAAATGGTTTATTGCCGCACCGGGAAACAGCCGGGTAACCCTGTTGTGGGAAACAAGCGATGAGGATGAAAACCTGGGATTTAACCTGTACCGCGCCGATTCCGAGGACGGTGAACCTGTTAAGATTAACGATGATCTCATTCCCTCGGAAGTGGGAACAGGGCTGGGAACAACATATAAATTCATAGATGACGACGTTGAAAACTTAAAAACATATTACTACACTATTGAAGATGTAGACGTCCACGGTATAGAAACCCTGCATCCCCCGGTACAACGTGCGACCCCAAATCCGTTATATGCAATAATAGACCTGATTATAGATCTTTTTTTTCCGTAATAACAAACAGTACACGCTGAAAAAAGGCAGGGTCCGTGCTGATCCTGCCTTTTTTGTCCCTGTATTCTGTCGTTTTATAAATATTTACGGTTCAAGTAGAAATTCAATGCCTGCTGATTTCCCTCAAACGTCTCAAGCCGGATGACCGTCTTACCGCTTGCAAACAGACTATTATCAGAATGCGCAAGAAGCTGTGATCCAATGCCCGTACGATGCATATCGACATCAACCATCATCAGGTGAATCAAGTCGTCGAAGTAGATCGTGAATGCCACAATCTTTTCGTCTCGCAGCAGTACGTCGCAATTGGATATGTGCTTTTCGAACTCTCTGTCGGATTCGCCGCTGTTAATGAACCAATCGACTCCCACATCTCCCAAAAACGACCGGTAGCACTTGTCTATAGTACGTCTGGCGATTCCTTGCAGTGACCGAAGATCTTCACCCTGTGCCTTTCTAATATGCACGTTACTCATTGAATTCCTCTTCTGGTTGCATAACTTATAGAGTAGCTAGGCTCTTCGTTTTGTTACTGTTTTGATTTTATCAGCGCCAATTGCGGTAAATGTATAGCGGTATTATATAATGTATGATGCCGGTTCTTCTTTTTGTTTAAATATCAAGACTTAGGCCGACGCTATATTAGTATGTCCTTTATTTATCGAATCTAATTAATAAATATTATAAAAGGTGTCAATTGATTATATTGCTGTATTCTTGTTGGTCGGTTTGGCATGAAATACAAAGTCCATGGTGTTTTGGGAATGGATTTTGGGGCTGGAGAAGATTCTGCCTGTTTTCAGACATTGTTTTTCTTCCTGTTGGGAAGCGTGGCATTTGACCGGCAATGGAGGGCTGACTTATTGATATGATTAAAAAATCATTCTCCTCCATCTGCCCCGTCATCTCCGAAACCGCCACCTGCTTGGTCCCAAGAGCCGGTACGTCGATCCGGCTTTACTTTCAGCTCAACACCGATAAGCGGCAGGCCTATAAGCAGGACTGCGAAACCGCCATAACCAAAGAGTGACGTGTCACGGGTGTATGCAAGAACAAAAAGTATAATGCCTGCAGCGGTGAAACAGATTCCCACCAGCAGGGTAAACCTTTCATTCGAGGATTTTTTTCGGGCGCGCATGCGGGCGCTGCCAGGGGTTGCTCTTTGCCGCTGTTCTGCTTTTTCATACACCACCCCGCACCGGGGACACTCGTATTCGGGTGCCACGTCAGAGGGCTGTCGTTCATACCCGCATTTTAAACATTTTTTATTCATGGTGGTTTTGGTAAAATGTTATTCTAAATAAACTACCCCGCTGCAAGCTCCAGGGTATTATAAATTGTCATTGTCCGGCCTGACCGGACAATCCATGATTCCCGCTTCTGCGGGAATGACGCGTAACAAATTTCGAGGAATTACCACTGAGATATTAAAATTAAAATATATTTTATAACTTTTTAAAACAAAGTACATATATGAAAAAGGGTGTTGATTATATAGGCGTAGGGGTCGGTGCACTAATAATTGACGATGCCGGGCGTCTGTTTCTTGCACGCCGGGGGAAAAAGGCCGCTAACGAGCGGGGCTGCTGGGAGTTTCCCGGGGGCGGGGTGGAGTTCGGCGAGCCCATGGCAGATGCGCTTAAACGGGAGATGAAAGAGGAGTTCGGTATCGACATAGCCGTCGGGGAGCTTTTAAGCGTGGACGACCACATACTGCCCGAGGAGGCCCAGCACTGGATATCACCCACCTTTGTCTGCTCTATCGTCTCCGGCACGCCCCGTATCCGGGAGCCGGAAAAATGCTCTGAAATCGGCTGGTTTTTCCCTGACAACGTTCCCGACAACCTTTCCCGGCTCACTCAGCTGAATCTTCAGCAATACCGTGAACGGACGAAAAAAAAGGGGTGAGGACCTTTACGTCGGGTCTATTACGGCTTATCACACAACTTCTGGATATCCTACTGCCTGACATGCAGAAACAGATAAAGCCCCAGGGACCCGAAGGCAAGGTTTGCTACCCATGCGGAAAAAAACGGGGCCAATGAGCCGCCTTTTCCCAGGGACAGACAGAAGGCGAAAAACGTCCAGTAAAGAAATCCCAGGGCAACGCTCAGGCTTATTCCCAGGGCCATGCCCCCGCTTCTGCCGATGCGAAGGGCAAAGGGAATTCCCAGGAGGGCCATGATTACATTGATAAAAGGATAGGACAGCTTTGCATACATATCCACTTCATATCCGGTGGTGGGATAGCCTTCTTTTTTTATGGTTTTTATGAAGCTTCTGATTTCAGACAGGCTCATCTCGTCGCCCTCTTTTCTGGACAGCTTGAAATCCTCGGGGTTTTTTTCAATTGCTATCTTTTCTTTGGAGAAGTTGGTGACCCGCATCTCACCGCCCGCGTCAAAATCCCTGATGGTGCCGTTGTCAAACACCCAGGTGCCGTTGTCCCAAACAGCCGCCTTTGCATCTATACGCTTTTTCAGCAGGAAGTCCGGGCCGTAGTAAAAGATGGTAATCTTCTGGAGAGTGTTTTTGTCGGGATCAAAGAAATCTATATTGTAGATAGTGTCACCGGTCCGGTACCAGAAAGAGGGGCGCTTGGAAAGACGCGCGCTTTTTTTCCCTTTTATATGAACATTTTTTATCTCTTTTACCTGCCGGTTTGTATAGGGCATCACGTATTCCTGGAGCCACAGTGAAAACAGAAACAGGGCGCAGGCGATAAAGAAAAAGACCTTCAGCACCCGATACAGACTGATGCCGTGTGCTTTGAGCGCGGTGATTTCGTTGTGCTTGACGAACAGCCCGATGGTTATAAATGAGCACAGGAGCATCCCCATGGGTGAAACCTGGAAAACAATGAGGGGAATCAGGCACAGGCAGTACTTGATAATGTATATTACCGGGACCTGGTGCTTTATCAGATCATCGAGCCGCTCAAACATTTCCACCAGAAGATACAGCATGATAAACGTTGCCATACAGAGCAGAAAAATTTTTAGAAATTCTTTGGTAAAATAGCGTGTGATTATCAGCACGGGCCGTCTCTCCTGGATTTAGCGTTTTTTATGGCCGGCATTGCCGGCAGGGCCGAAAACCGGCCTTTTTGGCCTCCTGCCGTGAGGTAAACACCTCGGTACAGTTCTTACTGTTATACTGTTTGCACTGGGGTTTGTGAAACACCTTAGAGGCGGTGTTGCCCCGGTACAGGACAACCTCCTGCTCTTTTTCCTCGTTAAGAAAGGGAAGCAGCGGTTGTTTGTCCTGTTGTCCGTTTTGGTTCTGCTGCTCCCTGTCAAAGTCAACAAGGTCCCCGTATGGTGACCTTCTTCTCACCTCGGCCAGTCTCTGGAAGAACTGCTGCTTAATGGTTTGCGCACCTGATGTCAACCAGAGGAGCCCCTGTTTCGGCTTTTTAGAAAATCCGGTGCTTTTGCCGGCGAAGGTTTCCCTGATGCCCTGGAAAACGGGCATGATAAGCTCTGAAGCAAGGATTTCCATGAACCACTGCTCTTCCCGGGCGACTTTCCTGAACAGGTAGACACCAAGGCCGCCCAGCAGGATATTGGGCAGCCACATGCCCATGAAGGCGAAAAGATAACCGCTTTTGGCCATGCTTTCACCGATGTTAAGAACAATGTAATACAGAAAAACAATGATTATGCTGAGCACGAAACCGTAGGCTTTGCCGCCCCGCCGCCAGAAAACGCCGAGGGGGACGCCGAGAATGCCGAACACCAGACAACCGAATGGAAAGGCAAAGCGCTTGTGGATTTCAACGCCTATTCTGGCATCTCTTTTACCCTGTGCTATTTTTTCATTTGACAGCTGCCACAGGCTCCCGACCCCCATTTCCCGCCGTTTCAGCTTCCTTGCCTCCTGTGAGCCCTCCATGCGCACTTTCATGTCATAGGTTTTAAACACGGCATACTGATAGGAGTGTGTGTTTTTATCATAGGAGTGTATACTGCCGTTGAACAGCTTGAGAAGAATTCCCCTGTTGTCATGGCCTGACAAAATGATCCCCTCCTGCCCTGAAATGAGTACCGGCAGCTTGGGGTCACGGCGGTCCGACACCAGTACCCCTTTAATACGTTTCTGCTTGATGTCGAAGCCGTCGATATAGATGACCATGCCGTCGATGTAGTCGTTGAACACACCGGGTTCCAGGCTTGCCTCGGAATGCTGCTGTGCAAGGTCAAGGATATGGGTTCTGAACGCATGGTTGCCTTTGGGCAGCAGATACAGGGTGATGAGGTTGGTGAATAAAAACCCCGCCACACAAAACACCGCAAACGGCGGCAACAGCTGGTACAGGCTGATCCCCGATGCTTTCATTGCTATGATCTCAGAATCAGAGGAGAGCCGGCCCAGGGCAATAAGAATAGCCAGCAAAATCGCCATGGGAATGGTAATAATCAGAAAGGAGGGCAGCATATAAAACAGAAGCAGGACCACTTCTCCGATACCCATCCCCTTGTTGATGATCAAATCCATCAGCTTGAGAATTCTGTTCATGAGCAAAATGAACGTAAAAACTAAAAGCCCCAGGGCAAAGGGGCTTAATAGTTCAGTAAAGATATACCGGTAGAGTATCTTTGCTTTTGTCACGTCTATCAGCCTGTTTCCTTTTTTAAGTCCCTGCTCATAAGATCTCTCAGTGCATGTTTTGGATCTTTGTTCTCAAAAAGAACGTTGTATATTTCATGCACGATGGGCATGTCTATGTTACTCTTTAAAGCAAGGGCATGGGCGGAGGTTGTGGTATATACCCCTTCGGCAATCATATTCATTTTCCCCAGGATGTCATTAAGCTTCTCTCCCCGGCCTATTTTCAATCCGACAGAATAATTCCGGCTCAGTGTGCTGGTACAGGTCAGCAGCAGATCTCCGATTCCCGAGAGGCCGGCAAAGGTGAGGGGGTTTGCCCCCTCAACATTGCCCAGCCTGATTATTTCTGCAAGGCCCCGTGTTATAAGGGCGGCTCTGGTATTGTGGCCATACCCCAAACCCTCAACAATGCCGGATGCAATGGCAATAACATTCTTTAACGCTCCGCCCAGCTCCACCCCGGGAGTATCGTCGCTTGTGTAAGTTCTGAAATAGGGGGTGGCCATAAGTTCCTGCACCAGAGAGGCGCTCTTGTGGTCGGGTGAGGCAATTACCACAGCCGTAGGCATTTTATGGCTTACTTCTTTAGCAAAGCTTGGACCGGAAAGAACCGTAAACTTTTCCCGGGAAAAGCGCTGCTCTGTTTCTCTTGCAAGCTGTGAGACGGTTTTCAGTGAGTTGTTCTCAATGCCTTTCGACGCGCTGACGTGAACGGTTTCATCCCCGGAAACGGTGAGGGCCTCGGCAAAAAGGGGGGCGAAAACTTTTACCGGGGTAACCCAGAGAACAACCTTTTTGTTGCTCACGGTAGTCTTAAGATCATTTACAAACGCAAGATTTGAATCAAGGGTAATGTCGGGCAGGTAGCTGGTGTTGCACCTGGTTTTTGTGAGTATGTCACACAGCTCTTTTTCATATACCCAGAGCGTGACCGGGAACCCTTTCTCCGCAAGCAGGTTGGCAAGGGTGGTTCCCCAGCTGCCGGCACCAACAACACCGACTGGATAGTCTCGGGTTTTGATCATAGGCATGATCCGTTATCCTTCAGCAAGCTCGGTAACACCCACAACCCGCTCGTTTTCTTCAACGTTTATGAGGCGAACGCCCTGGGTGTTTCTGCCGATGACGGAGATGTTTTTAACGGCAATACGAATTATCTTACCCTTGCTGGTTATGATCATGATATTGTCTTCATCCATAACCTGCATGATGCCGACAACTTTGCCGTTACGCTCAGAGGTCTTGATGGTAATGATGCCCTTTCCGCCCCGGCTCTGGCGTCGGTATTCTGAAACATTGCTGCGCTTGCCGTAACCGTTTTCCGTGATGGTCAGCAGCGTGGCCTCCCCGCGAAGCACCTCCATGCTTACCACTTCATCACCCGTGCCCAGCGTTATGCCCCGCACACCCCGGGAAACCCGTCCTATAGCCCGGACATCCTGTTCCTTAAACCTGATGGCATTACCGTTTTTGGTTCCCAAAAAGATCTCCCGGTTGCCGTCGGTAATGTCCACACCTATAAGAGCATCAGCCGTATCAATGGATATGGCGGCAATTCCTGTTGAACGGGGGCGGCTGTATGCTTTAAGTTCCGTCTTTTTAATGATTCCGTTCTTCGTAGCCATAACGACAAAGGCGCCGTCGTCAAAATTGCTCACCGGCAAAACCGCAGAGATGTTTTCATTGGAAGCAATATTTAAGAGGTTGACAATGGCCTTGCCCCGGGCTGTCCGCCCGGCCTGGGGAATTTCATAGGTCTTCAGCCAGTATACTTTCCCTTTATCGGTGAATACCAGAATATAGGCATGGGTAGAGGCAACAAACAGTCTTTCAACAAAATCTTCCTCTTTGGTGATCATGCCTGTCACGCCTTTTCCTCCCCGGAGCTGGGTGCGGTACAGGCTCACCGGATTTCGCTTGATGTACCCGCTGTTGGAAACAGTTATAACCACCTGCTCTTCCACAATCAGGTCTTCTACGTTCAGTTCCTCTGATTGTGCAATTATTTCCGTTCTTCTCGCGTCGCTGTACCTTTCCTTGATCTCAAGAAGCTCTTTGCTGATAATTTCCAGAACCAGCGATTCGCTTTTAAGGATCTGCTGCAGCCGTTCAATAAGCTTCAGCGTTTCAGCATATTCTGTGGTTATTTTATCCCGTTCAAGCGCGGTTAGGCGCTGCAGGCGCATGTCAAGGATGGCCTGGGCCTGGATGTCAGAAAGTCCGAAGCCCTTGATGAGATTCTCTTTTGCCACAGCGGGTGATGCCGATTTGCGTATGAGACTGATGATGGCATCAAGGTTATCAAGGGCTATTTTCAAGCCTTCCAGGATATGTGCCCGATGCTCTGCCTTCTTTAATTCAAAGAGTGTTCTGCGGGTTACAACCTCCTTGCGGAAATTGATAAAGTGCTCCAGAATCTCTTTCAGGTTCATGACCAGGGGCTGCCCCCTGACAATGGACAGGAAAATGACCCCGAAGGTAACCTGCATCTGGGTGAGTTTGTAGAGCTGGTTCAATATAACTCTGCCTATTGCATCTTTTTTCAAATCAAGGACAACCCTGATTCCCTCCCGGTCTGATTCATCACGGAGGTCGGCAATGCCCTCTATCTTTTTTGCCTGAACGAGCTCTGCAATCTTTTCGATAAGTCGTGCCTTGTTAACCTGGTAGGGCATTTCTGAAATGACGATGCTTTCCCGGTCACCCTTTTTCTTTTTCTCAATAAATGCCCGTGCCCGTATCTTGAGAATTCCTCGCCCGGTTTTATATGCCGAAACAATTCCTTCTTTGCCGTAAATGAAACCTCCCGTGGGAAAGTCGGGTCCCGGAATAATCCCCATTAATTCATCAACAGCTGTGTCCGGGTTGTTGATCAGTGCAACAAGCCCGTCAACCAGCTCTGCCAGGTTGTGTGGCGGTATGTTTGTAGCCATACCAACGGCAATTCCCGATGAACCGTTCAAAAGCAGGTTGGGCACTTTGGTGGGAAGCACGGCAGGCTCTTTGAGGGTCTCGTCGTAGTTTGGAACAAAATCAACCGTTTCCTTGTCCAAATCTGCAAGAAGCTCCGAAGCAATATGGGTCATCCGTACCTCTGTGTACCTCATTGCCGCGGGAGGGTCTCCATCCATGGACCCGAAATTTCCCTGACCGTCAACAAGGGGGCTGCGCATGGAGAAGTCCTGGGCCATCCTCACCATGGTATCATACACGGCAGCATCACCATGGGGATGATACTTACCGATAACGTCTCCAACAACACGTGCGGATTTCTTAAACGCTTTATTGCGCTGGAGCCCCATATCATCCATGGCATACAGGACCCTGCGGTGAACCGGCTTAAGCCCGTCTCGCGCATCGGGAAGAGCCCTGCCGATAATAACGCTCATGGCATAGTCCAGATAGGAGGTTCTCATTTCATCTTCTATGTTTACCTGGATATCATTTGATCGTATCTGCATGTTCTTCAGTCGTTCCTATGTTCCTAGTATAAACAGATTTCTACCTGTGTGGTTTTGTCCGCGATGTTACTATCGTTGCTTGCCTGCCTGAGACACGCAAGCAAAACAAACGGTGTTTTTGCCACAACCGCTGCTGTGCTTGCTGTCTAAACATCCAGGTTTTTCACCTGTAAGGCATTATCATAAATAAAATCTCGCCTGGGCTCAACCTGGTCTCCCATGAGCACGGTAAAGACATCTTCTGCCTCAACACCATCCTCTATGTTGACCTTCAGCATTCTGCGGTTTTCAGGGTCCATGGTTGTCTCCCAGAGCTGTTCCGGATTCATTTCCCCCAGACCTTTGTAGCGCTGGATATCCTGTGCTTTTCTGCTGCGGTCGATAATATGGTTAAGAACTCCAGACAATGTGTTCAGCTCAAGTTTTTTCTCGTTCTCCTCAATAATAAACGGCGGTTCACCGACCGTTTTAAGTGTTGCGGCGACCTTCTTAAGTTCCATCATGTCCGGAGAAATGAGCAGCTCGAAATCAATAACCATCTCTTTTATCTTGCCGTTGGTCTTTGTCGTGCACTTCAAAGAATACCCGTCGTGTTCCGCATCTTCTGAAAGCTCAAAATTTGCCGGGGTTATATAATCATAGAAGAAGCTGGCATGCTTTTTCAGCGAGGAAAGAAGCTGTTTAATTCCTTCTTTTTGTTTAAGCGTATCCTTATTAAAGGTTCCCTCTATGGCAAGTGCCGAGAGGATATTGGGGTCGAGACTTTTTCTTTCCATCTTGGCAAGAATTTTTTCAAAATGTGTGGCCCGTTTTGTGAACTGAAGGAGCCGTTGCCCGGCAAACATATTTCCGTCATTTTTGGAATAGAGCCTCACACCTTCAACTCCGCTCTCCAGCAAGTAGTTTTCAAGCCCGGTTTCATCATCCACATAATGGATCTTCTTGCCTTTCTTCACTCTGAAAAGGGGCGGCTGTGCAATATAGAGATGTCCCCGTTCGATCAGTTCGGGCATTTGCCGAAAAAAGAAGGTCAAAAGCAGGGTCCTGATGTGGGACCCGTCAACATCAGCATCCGTCATGATTATTACCCGGTGATAGCGAAGCTTTGCAATTTCAAATTCATCTTTGCCGATACCGGTACCAAGGGCCGTAATGATGGTCTTAATCTCTTCATTTTGCAGCATCTTGTCATAGCGGGCTTTTTCTACATTTAATATTTTTCCTTTAAGCGGCAGTATTGCCTGATTTTTCCGGTCCCTTCCCTGCTTTGCCGAGCCGCCCGCCGAATCTCCCTCAACCAGGTACACCTCAGCATATGCCGGATCCTTTTCCTGGCAGTCTGCAAGCTTGCCGGGTAAAAACCCCCCTTCCAGTGCCGATTTTCTCCGTGTCAGGTCTTTTGCCCGGCGTGCCGCTTCCCGGGCTCGGGAGGCCTCTATTGCTTTGCCGAGCATTTTATTTGCTACGGGAGGATGCTCCTCGAGAAATGTTCCCAGCTTTTCATTGACCAGGCTTTCAATAATGCCTTTCACCTCGCTGTTTCCCAGCTTTGTCTTTGTCTGACCCTCAAACTGAGGGTTTGGTATTTTGATACTGATAACACAGGTAATGCCTTCCCGGATATCATCTCCATCCAGCGGTCCCTTTAAGTTTTTACCTATCTTTGCATTGGTTGCATAGTTGTTCACGGTCCGGGTAAGGGCCGATTTAAATCCGCTGAGGTGTGAGCCGCCTTCATGGGTATTAATATTGTTTGCGAAGGTATACATGTTTTCAGAATAGCCGTCGTTGTGCTGGAAGGAAATCTCAACCTGAATATTTTCCTTTTCACCGTCTATAAAGATCGGCTTTGGATACAGGGTTGTCTTGTTTTTGTTCAGGAATTCAACAAATGAGTTGATTCCCCCTTTGTAACAAAACTCGTGCTTCTTCTCCGTGCGTTCATCCTCTATGGTGATTTGAAGCCCTTTGTTGAGAAAAGCTATCTCTCTGAGCCTGTTGGAAAGCAGGTCAAAGCTGAATGTCGTTGCTTCAAAAATCGCGGGGTCCGGTTTGAAAACAATCTTTGTGCCGGCTTTCCTGGTTTTTCCCACCTCCTCAAGGGGCACCTTGGGGATTCCCCGTTCATAGGCCTGGTAATACACTTTTTTATCACGCCATATTTCAAGCTCCAGGTGCTCTGAAAGAGCATTTACCACGGAAACACCCACACCATGAAGTCCTCCTGAAACCTTGTACGATGCGTGATCAAATTTTCCGCCGGCATGCAGTTTTGTCATAACAACTTCTGCGGCAGATATTTTTTCCGTCGGATGCATATCAACCGGTATGCCCCTGCCGTTATCAATGACCGTAATGCTGCTGTCAAGATGGATAATTACCTGTATCGTTGTGCAGAAACCCGCCATGGCCTCATCAATACTGTTATCGACAACCTCATAGACGAGATGGTGCAGTCCTCGGGTGTCGGTGGTGCCGATATACATGGCCGGGCGTTTGCGTACCGCCTCAAGCCCTTCAAGGACTTTAATGCTTTCTGCCGTATATTCTTTTGTGTTTTCTTTTTGTTGTTCGGTCATTAATGAAAACCTCGTAATAAATCAAAAATGCGTTCAAATTCATCATTTGAATAAAATTCAAGAACAACCTTGCCCTTATTGCCTTTTCTGAGAATGGAAACTTTGGTTCCATACCTTTTCTGTAGCTCTTCAATGATAAAATCGGTGTTTGCCCTTTGTGTCGTATCGTGTTGATTTTTCTTCTTTTTAGTTGGTTTTTTCAGCCGGCGTATATAACTTTCCGTCTGTCGCACCGAAAATCCCCGTTTCATTACCGCTTTATGTACTTCTTCCTGAAGTGCGGGGGTATCAAGACCCAGATAAGCACGGGCATGGCCCATTGAAATCCTGTTCTGGACAATATCTTCTTTAATACGACTGCCTAATTTTAACAGCCTGAGAGCATTGGTGATAACGGTCCTGCTTTTACCTACTTTCTGTGCCACCTCGTCCTGGGTATGGTTAAACCGGTCAATAAGGCTTTGATATCCTTCTGCTTCCTCAATCACATTCAGGTCTTCTCTCTGGACATTCTCAATCAGGGCCAGCTCCTGCATCTCGCTGTCGTCTGCATCAACAATTTTAACCGGAACGCGTAAAAGTCCTGCAGAATAGGCTGCCCGAAGACGCCGCTCACCTGCAATGAGCTGATACCCGCTGGATGTCTTCCTTACCAGAATAGGCGTGAGGATGCCCTTCTCCTTTACAGAAGCTGTCAGTTCTTTCATCTCCTGCTCGGTAAAGTTCTTTCTCGGCTGAAAAGGATTTTCTTTTATTTCTTCTACATTAACCTGGAGCAACCCTTCCCGGATGGCCAGCGCACCCTCATCAAGGTTCGGAATCAGTGCACCAATACCTCTGCCCAAACCTCTTTTTTTAGTCATTACTGATTCCTTTCTTTGTTTAAAACCTGCTTTGCCAGCTCAAAGTAGCTTTTGGATCCTATCGAATTTTTGTCATACAGGAATATTGGTTTGCCATGGCTTGGGCATTCTGCAAGGCGTACGGTCCGTGGTATTATAACCTTAAAAATCCGGGTGGGGAAATGCTGCATAATCTCTTTTGCCACCTGGTGAGAAAGATTGTTTCGCTTATCAAACATGGTCAAAAGAATTCCCTCAAGCATCAGATCGGGGTTCAGGCTGCTTTTGACCAGCTTAATGGTATTGACCAGCTGGCTTAATCCTTCCATGGCATAATACTCACACTGCAGCGGTATAAGAACCGTGTCTGCAGCTACCAGTGAATTAATGGTCAGCAGACCCAGAGACGGTGGACAGTCTATGAAAATATAATCAAAGTCCCCTTTGATGCTCTCCAGAGCCTTCCTGAGGCGATATTCCCTCTCAGACAGAGAAACAAGCTCTATTTCTGCGCCGGTCAGGTCTATGGTTGACGGTGCAAAAAAGAGGTTTGGAATGTCCGTTTTCTGTATTGTGGATGTAATGCTTTCTCCCAGAACCAGGGAATGATAAATATTCGGGCCGCCATCCCCCTTTTTTCCTATCCCGCTGCCAGCGTTGCCCTGGGGGTCGATATCAACAATAAGGGTTTTCTTTTTGTGAAGTGCAATGGCTGTTCCAAGATTTATTGCAGTTGTTGTCTTGCCGACACCTCCTTTTTGGTTGGCTATACAAATGGTCTTTCCTGTCATAAAAATACACTCTTTAGGATTAAATATGGTCCGGCTTTTTTAGGTGTAAAAAAAGCGTGCAGGAAGACAATTAAAAGCCAGTTTAAATTAACAGACTTATACCATAAAAATACTTTTTTTTAAAGAAAAAACTATTGGTTAGATGAATTAATTGGATGTTTCACGTGAAACATTTCTGAGGATAGTGATGTGTCTTTTCCCCCTTCCCCCGGGCAGTATAAATTCCTTTGATTTTTCAGCCTGTAAGCCCATTGATGAAAGTTGATCAAGTGATACTGCATTGTTTTTCCCCTGCATGCACACAAGTTTTGCCCCTTTGTGTACCAGGGGAAGGGCAATGCGTGAAAAGTTTTGCGGATCTGATAGTGCTCTGCTTATTGCATAATCAAAAAGCGCTGCCGGCTTGTACTCTTCTGCTCTGCCCTTAAACACGTCTGTTTTCTGCAGATCAATTCTTCTAATAATGTGGCGCATAAAATTTGCTTTCTTTCTTTTTGCCTCTATCAGTACCAGGGTGATTTCCTTCCTGACTATTTTTAACGGTATGCCCGGAAATCCTGCACCTGATCCTATATCGACAACGCTCCCGGAAAGGTCAACACATGATAATACGCTCAAAGAATCAATAAAGTGTTTTATGACAATATCTTCCGTGCTTGTAATGGCGGTTATGTTTATCTGCTTGTTCCATTCTTTTAGCTCATGCATATATGTTTCAAACTGCACAACCTGGCTGTGTGAAAGTGTAATTCCCATCTTTGCAGCTTCATCCACAAACAATGTTTTCCATGCAACCATATACAGACCCCTCGCGTTTTCTATTCCTGCACGGCAGATGAGAACCCAGGCTCTTGTTTAGTGTACCTGCTGCAGCACTGCCTGAATATCTTCGGGTGGATTAAAAATGATGAAGCCTTTCGCTCTGCTTGAAACAACACCCACAACCTTATTCTTATAAACAACCGGCGCACCGGAAAGGCCGTGCCAGTCTCCACGGGGCATTTTCATAATAAAACGTTTTTTTAGATAGCTTTTCGGTTCCTGGACACCGGTAACCCGCAGGCTGAAACCTTCTTCTGAAAGCTCGGTTTCTGTATAAACGGCAGTGCCCCTTATTTCTACGGGAAGATTTTCAATGATTCCGTATACCGTAACACCTTTTCCGTCCAGTTCTTTGCTGGTGATCGTCATGTCCGGTTCAAGCCGAACCGGAGATTCATCGGTATATCGATTTGCTTTAAAAATGCTTATGTCCCTGTTGCTGAGGCTTTCTGTGGTAACGCCAGCGTAAAATATAATATGCGTGCTGGTTAGTATCAAATTCTTTTCCCGATACCTGAGAAAAACTGCAGAGCCCTGATTTACTTCCCTGACACGCCGCGTGTCAATGTTGGAAACATCCTGTATTTGTGAACAAAAGTTTAAAATGGAAAACACTTTTACTTCACCATCTCTCATTTCCCATATCAGTGCGCAGGGAAATGTTGAAAGCTCCTTTGCATCACAGGAAACAGCCCAAAGTATTGGATCCGGGGTTTTGTCCAAACGCTTCCAAACATCCATATCCTCTTTGCGCTGTTCACCCGCTGCCGCCGTTTTAATCAAAATAAAAACAAGCAGGAGCATGCAGGCGAAAAGAATTCTTTTGGTTTTCATCTTAACCATCTTGTATGTAACTACCGCGCTGCTGATCGCCGATTCATCGTCGCATCCTGGGGTTCACTTTTTTTCCTTTAACAGTTTGATCATCTCTTGGCTGTCTGTCGTGGGCAGCCGACATGAAAAATTTTTGCATACATATGCTGTTGCCTTACCGTTTTGTGTTGAATGGGGTTTGCTGTACGGTACGATTTTTTCAATATCGGTAATTTGTTCTTGCTGTGGTTTAAAAACAACAACGGTATTGGGCAAAAAGGTCTTTCCCAAGACACCCAGCATCTGCTTCGTCTCCTGTGTTCCCTCTTTTCCCACAATTACAACCTCATATGCCGGTCCTTGTGCAAAATCCAGGGCAACCATAAACTGTGTGTGTGCTGAAGGGGCGGATATAATACTTTTTGAAAACGCCTTTGCTATGCTTAACGCCCGTTTTTCCATGCTATCATCACCGGTTATTCTGCTCAAGCGTAAACTGTTTAACATTGCAACGGAGTTTCCTGATGGTATTGCGCCATCATAAATTTCTTTCTGTCTGGTAATCAGCTGTTCTCCATCATCTGGTGACACAAAGAAACCTCCGTTTGCATCATCCCAAAACATATCAACCAGCACGCTGTTTACCTGTATGGCGGTCTTCAAATGTTTCACTGCGAAAGTTGTTTCATAAAGTTCAATCAACCCCCAAATCATAAAGGCATAATCATCTATATGGGCCTGTATTGCTGCCTCACCATCACGGTATCGATGAAGAATTCTCCCGTTTTTTGTTATCATTTGTTTTAAAATAAATTCTGCTGCCTTTTCTGCCGCCTCTGTGAACCTTTTTTCATTAAAAACACGTCCCGCCTTGGCAAGTGCGGCAATCATAAGACCGTTCCAGTCAGTAAGAATTTTATCGTCTTTGTGCGGGTGTACTCTTTTATCTCGATGCAAAAATAGTTTTTTTCTGCTTTCTTCTATTGTTTCCCCGATAAGCTGTTCTGTCATGCTCAGATTCTTAGCGTAGTGTTCCAAACTCTTTTTATTGTGTACTATGTTTGTTCCTGTTTTTTTTCCTATCGCTTCATCGTAAAAATTTCCCTCTTTTTCCATATGAAAAACCTTTTTTACCACCATTGCCTCCTGTGCTGTAAGCACGGAGTCTATCTCCCCTGTAGACCATAGATAAAACTTCCCTTCTACTCCTTCGCTGTCGGCATCTTCTGCAGAATAAAACCCTCCTTCCGGTGACGTCATATCACGCAAAATATAGGTGCATATCTCCTGGGCGGTCGCTGCATAGTCGTTCTTTCCAGTTGCCTGATATGCTTCTGTGTATGCCATGGCAAGCAGTGCCTGGTCATAGAGCATTTTTTCAAAATGAGGAACAAGCCACGCCGGATCTGTTGAATACCTGTGAAATCCAAACCCGATATGGTCATAAATTCCACCTTTTCTCATCTCGGTGATTGTTTTTTCCACCATCTCAATGGCTTTTTGATTTTTTGTTTGCTTCCAATAACGAAGTAAAAACAAAATATTGTGCGGTGTTGGAAACTTTGGAGAACGGCTGAATCCCCCTCCCTGCTCGTCATAAACCTGCAGCAGGTCATTGTATGCCTGTTCAAGAACCTGCTTTCCAAGCCCACCATCTCCCGCCACCGGCTGTGGCCGCCGATTCAGGGCGTCAACTATCTGTTCTGCAGATTTGACCGCCTCGGTGCGCCTGGTTTGCCATATTTCCTGTATTTGGACAATAAGCTCTTTCATGCCTATTTTTCCAAAGCGTGACTCCGGCGGAAAGTATGTTCCAGCAAAAAAAGGTTTCTTGTCGGGTGTCATAATGATTGTCAGAGGCCAGCCACCGCTTCCGGTGAGCATCTGGCATACCGTCATGTATACCCCGTCGATATCCGGCCGTTCTTCCCGGTCAACTTTGATGCATACAAAAACGTCGTTGAGCAGGCGTGCTATTTCAGGATTTTCAAATGATTCATGGGCCATAACATGACACCAGTGGCAGGTTGAATAGCCAATGGAAAGAAAAATTGGCTTGTCTTCTTTTCTGGCCCGATTAAAAGCTTCTTTGCCCCAACCATACCAGTCAACTGGATTTTCCGCATGTTGCAGAAGGTATGGACTTTTTTCATTAATGAGCTTATTATATGTTTTTCCTTTCATTTTTTCCTCTTTTCCCAAGCTTTTTAGAGCTGTACAGACAGTAACAAAACATACCACCAACATGACCCCTCTGCCTGTCCACTGTTTTAAAAAAATTCTTTTCATGCCTTTTTTTCATCATTATCGGATATTCCTATTAATGTATAACCTTTTTATAATCCGGGGTCAAGGTTTGTGCTTTTTTATTTTTTCGTTGTATTTTTTGTGTTTTTTTATTCTTTTTATTGTTTTTATGTTATAGCATTTCAGACAGTCTTGCAGCCACTTCTCAGTCACCACGCAGCCTGTCCATCCACCCGCACAAAACGACGTCGTTGCATGTCACGCCCTTGGCGGAACGAAGCAATCTCACCGACAGCATAAGCCTTCGGGCCTGATCTCACGCAGTAAGGGGCCTGCTGAGGAGGACGGACGCCCTGTCCGGCTTTTTTTATATGGTTTTGTTGTGAAACAATGTTAGTTCCCGGAGGGGGTTGGGTTTTGTAATAGGAAAAAGGGGTCTCTTTAAATCACTTCTATTCTTCTGCCGGATTATAGGAGGGGCTTACGGTAATTGTGCTGGAATCGTTGGCGGCAACAGCTGCGTTAACATACACTATCTCATTGCTGGCTGTCCGGTACGTCTCTTCAATGGTCCCGCCCAAAACTTTATAGGATGCTGTTTCTCCGGACCGGGGCATGACAAACTCAAGGCTTATATTGCTGAATTTTTTTTCCAAATGGTTTGTTATGGTTGCGCTGAGGGTTGTTGCCGTACCGTTGTTTTCCGGGCTGTATGAAACCTCAAGGGCCGCTTCTCTGAGAAGCCACACCGGGCCGTAGGGCTGGCTGTCTCGGTAAATGGGCACAGACCATCGGGGCTCCTGGTAATTCCATGAAACAAGTTCGCTGTCTTCAATTTCAAGTATTCTGAATGCCGGATAGCCCCCGGTTAGTCCGGCGAAACTGACACTTGCCGTTGTAAGGTATAATACCGTACCGTCACTGTGCACTTCGTCTGCGTGTGTGTGTCCTGTTAAAACCGCATCTATGTTTTCGGTGCGCGCTGTTTCCATAAACTCCTGTGCGCCGGTACCGGCAAAGGAATTCTCGGGCGGGTGGTGGAAGCCCACCAGCCTCAGCTCGGCATCGGACATGGCCAGCTCATCTTCAAACCACGAAAGCTGGTCTTCCCCCAGTTGCCCATACCAATTGAAATTAATAATACCCAGCCCCAGTCTCTCTTGCGGTGTCCAGTCCATGCTGTTAAGGGCAAAAAACTCCGTTGTGCCGTAGGTTGTCCGGTATGTGACCGGTGCAAAAAGATCATTAAATGCTTTCATGCCGTCAATCCTTTCCGGGCTTCCCTGCCAGTCGTGATTGATGGCATCATGGTTTCCGATGGTCATGAAAACAGGAACGTCAAAGCCCAGCATTACGCTGTAGAGATGTTCATATTCCCATTCATATCCCACGCCAAAAACAACATCCCCGGTAATAACAGCAAATTCAGGATTTAAGAGATTGACCATCTCAATAGCTTTCTTTATTACCTTGTAACCTTCCGATTCATAACAGTTAAAGATAAAACTTCTGATGTCATCAACATGAATGTCTGTGAGATGAACAATAGAATACCGGTCTTTGATTGTCTCAATTATTTTTACGGCATGCGGTTCTGTATCATCATATATAACATCATTGCTGGTTAAAGAGACCTGCAGATCATACAGGTCCACCGGTATATCTGACGGTATTGACGGCTTAAGAATATATGTTGCTCCTGTCTTCTCCACCGATGTAACCGGCACGCTAACACTAAATCTGTCATGCCCGTTTGCTTTTGTGAGCCACACTTCCCACTCTTCTGCACTGCCGGCAGGCCTCGTGGTTTCTGTTTCCGAAACCGAAACGTGTATTTCTGCAGCATCAGAACCCTGCCGCAACCAAAAAGCTGGCTTTCCAAAAACAGGGTCAAAAATACGCACGCTGTCTTGTTCTTTATAAGGATTTTCTTGTGCGGCGGCTGTTACTGTGTTGGAAAAAAGCCCTGCCAGAAAAAAAATGGTAAAAATAAATTTAATGCTTTTTCCTGTTGCGGTGCTTTTCGGTGTTGTAACCATTTTCTCAACTTTTTTCATTAAAAACGTTTTTTTTCTTTGCCGTGTCCCGGCAGCGTGGTGCTCACCGCCTGTCGCAATATACTTTTCTTCCTGCTGGCAGGTGCGGGGAAACGCAGACGCGCCTTATTCCGTCAGCACAACGCTGAACGGTCTCATATCCTGGAGAAAGGGGTATCTTTCCCGTATTTTTTTTGCTTCCCGAACATCAATTTCAGTACTAAGATATTCCTGATGTTCTCCTCCAGAACAGACATTTCTGCCAAAGGGATCAAAAACATGTGATTGCCCGGGATAGTAAAGACCATTACCATCAACCCCTGTTCGGTTAACACCGACAATAAAACACTGGTTTTCTATTGCCCGGGCTTTTAAGAGGGTTTCCCAGTGTTCAATCCTTGACGATGGCCAGTTTGCAATAACAAAAATAACCTCTACCTGTTTAGCGATGCTTCTGAAAATTTCTGGAAAACGAAGATCATAGCAAATAAAAACACTGCAGGCTGTCTCTTCCAGATGAAACGTAACCAGTTTGTTGCCAGATATATAATATTTATGTTCGTTTGAAAAAGAAAATGGGTGCAGTTTGGTGAACTGTGCAGTCCTGTTTCCTCGTTTGTCATACACACAGGCTATGTTTTTCCCTTTTCGCCAGTGCGCTTTAACCGGATATCCTGCAATTATTTCAATGGAATATTTTCTTGCCCATTCGGAAAGGGCTGCTGCCGTTTCGCCATCCTCCTCCTCCGCAACGCTGGAAACGTTCATTGAACAACCGGTATTGAACATTTCCGGAAAGACCACAACATCACAGTCTCCCTGGCAAGCACGCTGTATGAAACCCTCCGCCTTATCGTTGTTTGCCTTCTTTGATTCCCAGGCAATATCCATCTGAATCATTGCTATTTTCATGGTCCGCCTGTCGTGCTAACAATAATCAATCTTTTCCAGGCCTTTACTTCTTCGTATGGCCTCAAGAAGACCCACCGTTCCCGTCATCATATTGTCACCAAATGGCGCGCCGAAAGTTATCGGTAATCGGGCCGTTCTCAGCAGATTTCTTTTTGGGCCTGTTGCAATTATCTTTTTCACTTTTTTGTAACCGACGCTCTTGTTTAAATAAGCACCGTGTCCTCCCTGTTTCAAGATTTCTTTATGCTCTATCTTTCCGTCACATAACTTCGGGATAAGATCTTCAATCTTTTCTGCCGAAATATCCCGGGTGTGATATTCAAAATATCCCGCAATCTGTCTCTGCTGTACGGTGGCGGCGACGGTATGTGATGTAGCAATATCAAGAACGACGATAGTTTCTTCGTTTCGTGCGGCGAGGTCCAGAGAAGCTCCAAGAATAGCAGCAAACCCGCTATCCATGACATACACGTCTTCTGCTGGAATGTTTTTTGCCGTCTGTTCAATTGCTCTCAACCTGTTCATGCATTCAGGTATTTCATCCTGTTTGTATAAAAGCGTATGAGGAAATGGGCTTTTATCAAGAAGCGGCTTAAAAATTGTTTGTCTGAAATCAAGATGCGACACCCCATTCGGTGCTCGTCCGTGATCTTGAGCACAGATACCTATACAATCAAAGGATAGGTCCATTCCGAACCTTCCCACTATTTCTTTTATTCTATTCCAGTCAAGATCCTGTGAGATAATGGCTGTTTTATTACCTTCTTCTAAAAGACTCTCTGCCTTTTCATCAGATACGACCGTTATTCCCAAAGATTCTACACGTTCTATACTGTGATGAACTGTTGCGGAGGCAGATGCACTCATTATGACCTTTTCTTTTTCCGCCTTTTTTTTAATTTCGTTTGTAAAGCTTCCGCCGCCCATTTCACACCCCGTAATGATAAGACTCCCCGGTGTCTTTTTAACCTTTTGGGCCAGATACATAACCGGGGACTGGACAACAGCCTTATAGCTTCTCTTTGTTTCAGTGTCATAGTGGAGGATATCCATTGTTCCCGCACCAATGTCTATGGTCAATATTTTAGGCATTATTTCATTATCCTCTTTTTCATTATTACAGAAGCGGCGTTTTGCATTTTCTGCACAGTTCTCTGTCGGTATTGTTTTTTTGAAAACATTTCGGACAGACTTTTATTTTTTCTACAATTCTTTTTTTAATTCCAGAGGAAAAAACAGCAATTCCTAAAAATGCTATAAAAACACCGATTCCCGTGCAGACCATTGCAGCAATATCTTGAAGCGCAACTATTTGTTTCAGCTTAAACAAGACAACACCTGCGGTGCACAAAACCAATCCAGTTATTTTTCTATTATTTACCATATCTTTTTTACAAAAAAAATAACCCCGCAGATATATCTACGGGGCTATGTTGTTTTTTATGTGTTTCCATTAGAAAACAAACCGCGGCACCATGGTTATATAACAGGCTGCTATAATAGCCGATGTTATTACCCCGGCAATTGACGGACCCATTGCAAAGGGCATTATATATGCATTCGGGTTTACCTCGTGAGCACTTTTGTGTGCAACTTTTGCGGTTGTCGGTATACATGATACGCCCGCAACGCCAAGCACGGGGTTTATCCTGCCGTTGCTTACTTTATAGGCAATCAGTCCTCCCAGTATTCCTCCTATTCCAGAGAGAAAAAGGGCTATAAAACCCAGAATTATCAGCTTGAACATTTTTTCGTCAACAACGATATCTGCGCTTAAAAGACACCCCAAGGTAAAACCAAGAAACAGTGTCGATCCGCTGAGTATAACATCATCAGAAACATTTATAAATCTGCTTATTTTCGACTCCCTGATTATTACGCCGAGAAAAAAGCTTGCAAACAATGGTGATGCTACAGGAAAAAGCAAACACAAAACCGTTCCGGTAACAATACTGAATGCTATTTTCTCGCCGGATGATACTTTTTTAACATAAAAATCCGTCATTGCTACTGCGCGCATACTCTTCGGAACCATATATCTTATCATGAATGGATATCCCGCATATATAATGCTGAGGTATATATACGCTACGATTGTAATGGGAACAAACAGATGGCGCGCAAGCTGAAGAGATGCAAACAGAACCATTGGTCCATCTGCTCCACCTATAATTGATATGGATGCTGATTCACTTGGTGTAAATCCCATGCACAGAGCAATGGGAAATGTTAGGATAGACCCCAGTTCTGCAGGGATTGCAAGCAATAGGCTCATCTTCGGGTTTGCTATAAAAAAATCAAGCTCTGTTATACTGCCAATTCCTATAAAAACCAGACAGGCAATAAGACCGTTTGAAAATGTCAATGCATAGATTGGCTGCAGAAAGTATATTTGAAAAGCATCTATATGCTGTTCGGGTGTTTCCACCAGTGCGTTCAGAAACATTGTTCCCAGTTCACCGGTATTGGGCATGAATAAAATTCCGGCATTCACCATGGCTATGCCCGCACCCATGGGAATCATCAAAAGAGGATCCAGTATCTTTTTATACCCGAGATAACACAAAAAAAGACCCAGAAGGATGAGAAAAATTCTTGCAACCGCCATCTGTGGTTCCATTTGCAGAAACGATTCAATTCCAGGGAAAATACTTATAAAATCTCTAAATATTTGCTGCATTTATATCACGATTCCTTTTCCAATTAGCTGTTCTTTCCCGTTACCTTTGAAATCACATTTACCATTGCCAACACTAAAAGAGTAATAAATGTTGCAATTACGTATATGTTTAAAGAAAATTTTAATGCGCACCAAAATTTTTCCATTTCTTTCCTCTAGTTAACAACAATTAATTGCTGTTCTTTCTTTACCGTATCACCTTCAGAAACAGCTATTTCAGAAACTGTTCCCTCAAGAGAAGACTTAATTTCCTGTTCCATTTTCATTGCTTCCAGAATTAAAACAACGTCACCCTTTTTTATTTTCTGTCCTTGTGAAACCTTAATGGATATTATCTTCCCCGGCATTGGTGACACAATAGTATTTCCTGTTGCTGCCGGTGTTGGGGTCGGTGCGGGGGCGGGTGCTGCCTTTTGTGCTGCTTGCCGGGGTGCTGTCTGCTGGACTTGTGAAGATCCAATTTCTTCAACTTCTGCCTCAAAAGATTTACCATCTATTTTTATCTTGAACTTTCTTGTTGCCATTAGGGGCTCCTCTCTACTTACTTTCTGAAAAACGATCTCGTTATCATACTGTGCTGCCTACCAGCATATTTCCACGAAGAATGTGAATTTTCATTTCCTGTTACATATATACTTTTTATTCTATAGGTTCCTTGTCCCTGCATTGCTGCTGCAACAGCTGCTGCAACAACATACTTTTCATAGTTGTTTTTATCCACCTCCTCCTTTTCTACTTCCTTTACCGGTATAATTTCTTTCTTCTTTTTTTCAATGTCCTTTTTGCTTTTTAAAAAGCTATAAAGAAGATATGAGACAATAATTATCAAAAAAAATATGTTCAGCTTTTCCATTTTTTAATCCTTAATTCATTATCATTGGCATAATAATATATATTATATTTTTTCTGTTACATGGCTTTACAAGTATGGGCTTATTTTCTTCTTCCATATTATATTCTATCATAACATCATCCTCTACAGCATTTAAAACCTCCAAAAGATACATACCGTTAATACAAAAATTAAATTCTTCTATTACCTTTTCTTCTATTTTTATCTGTTCATTAACACTTCCTAATTCATTATCTTCGGTAAAAATTGTAATGATGTTTTCTTTAAAAGAAAAAACAACAGGACGGTTATTTTCACTTGATATTATTGACATCCTTTTTATTGACGGCCGTATCTGTTCTTTTGGTATTCTTACTGATATGTTCTTATATCCCTCTTCAGGAAGTATAACTTTATAATCAGGAAACTTTTTTTCTATCAAGCGTACAAAAAGCTGAACTTCACCGGCCCGGACAATAAGATTGTTTTTTTTGATAAGTATCGCTATATTTTCCACCTCTTTTTTTTCATGAAGTATCTTGTGCAATTCAAGGATACCTTTTGATGGAATAATAAAGCCTTCTTCTATTGAAAGTTTATTATCAAAAAATTCGTCGACAATAGAAATTCTGTATCCGTCTGTCGTTACAATTCTTACTGATTCCTGTTCTGTATTTTCTATATATGCTCCGCTGATGTTCAGCTTTGTTTCATCTCGAGATATGGAAAAAGATGTCAGGTCAATCATTCTTAGAAATTTTTCTATATCCCACAAAATAAACGAATCGTAATCTTCCTTTACAAACATGGGAAAATCTTCAGGAGGAAGACCTATAATTTTAAAACATACGTCTTCTCCGCACGTAATATCAATACGGTAATTATCTTTTTCTTCCAGCAGTATTTCTTGTTCCGGCAATTCCTTTATAATTTCATACAGTTTCCGAGCATTAATGGAAAGGGTTCCTGTTTCAATTACGTTCACCTCTGAATAGGTAGCTGTCATTCCTATTTGAAGATTTGTAGCAGAAACGGAGATTTCCGACTGTGAGGCTTCAATTAAAACATTGGCTGTTATGGGTTTTATACTGGTTTTTTCTACTATTCCCTGGATACGGGAAAGGGCTTTAAGTAATACTTTTTTTTCTGCTTTTATTTTCATTTTTTTTCTTCTTATTATAACTCTTTAATATTTTATTTATATAACAGTAATAAGAAAGACAAATTTTGATGAAAGATATTTTAACATGGCGGATTACGTTAAGAAAAGAAGTTTATAACATGTTGACGGTGATGTTAAAAAAATGTTTATAAATGAAAAAAGAAAAAAAAAATTATTTTTTAAAGATTAATAAAAAAAAAACTATACTTTTTTTAAAAGGCTTTCAACAGTATTTTTTATCTGTTTATCTTCTTGTAAGAGTATTTCTATGGTTTTTATAGAATGAAGTACTGTTGAGTGGTGTTTACCACCAAAGCACTGTCCAATTTCCGGAAGAGAAAGGGAGGAAAGTTTTCTCAACAGGTACATGGTAATTTGTCGAGGAAAGACTATCGATTTACTCTTTTTTTTACCTTTTAGATCAGAAACTTTTATATTGAAATATTTTGCTACAACTTTTTGAATTTCTTCAGGTGTTCTTTCTTTTTCATTAATCTTAATAAAATCTTTCAAAACATCTTTTGTGAAATCCAGTGTTATTTCACAGCCGACAAGAGAAGAATAGGCAGTAAGCCGGGTAAGTAAACCCTCAAGTTCTCTTATATTGGATTTTACACTATTGGCAAGAAGAAAGGCAACTTCATTTGGAATAAAAATATTTTTGTTTATGGTTTTTTTCTTTAAAATGGCAACCTTTGTTTCAGTGTCCGGAGGTTGTATGTCTGCTATAAGGCCCCATTCAAAACGAGATCTTATTCTCTCCTCCAGGTCATTTATTTCACGCGGTGTTTTATCACTGGTAACAACAATCTGTTTTTTAATTTCAAACAGAGAATTAAACGTATGAAAGAATTCTTCCTGTGTTCTTTCCTTCCCGGCGATAAATTGAATATCGTCAAGAAGAAGAACATCTATATTTCTATAGTTTTTTCTAAAAGAAGACATTTTTTCATATCTGATTGAATTAATAAGCTCATTGGTAAATTTTTCAGAAGTAACGTAGGAAACCTTCATCCCGGGATTATTTAAAAGGCACCGATGTACAATTGCATGAAGAAGGTGTGTCTTTCCCAAACCCGAGCCGGAATAAATAAAGAGGGGATTGTATGTTGCGCCGGGATTGTTTGCTACAGCCTGGCAGGCGGCATGTGCAAACTGATTGCTGGAACCAACCACAAAATTAGAGAACGTGTAGCTGTGGTTTATATTGTTTGGGATAATAAAATGTTTCTTTTCTTGTTTTTTTACCGCTTCTTTTTGTTGCGGTTCAGAAAAAACTTCTTTAACTTCAAATTTTATTTCCGGAGAAATATTTTTTATGTCAAAAACTATTTCTCTGATGATATCTTTATAGTTTTCATTAAGCCATTCTATAAAAAATTTCTTTGGAACACCGATCGATAAACTATCCTGAGATATGTCTAAAAGTTTCAGAGGCTTAAACCACGTCTCAAAAATTTGAGGCGACGTTCTTTTTTCTATCTGGAAAAGAAAGGTATCCCAAAAACTATCCACAAAGCTCCTTTATATAAAAACTAAAAACAATAGAGTATAAAAACAATAGCGTTTTTTTTCAACAACTTTTAAAGTCTTTTTACATTATCTTTCTCATTCTTATATTTAAAAGAAGAGAAACCCCTATCATACAAGAGAGCATCGAAGAGCCACCATATGAAAAGAAAGGCAGAGGAACGCCAACGACAGGAAAAAGACCTATAGTCATAAGAATATTAATAATAACCTGCCAAAAAAGAAGAAAAGAAACACCTATAGCGATAAAAGAGCCGGCAATATTCCTTGAATCAAAAGAGATGCTCAGACCTCTATAAATAATAAAGAAAAAAAGAAAAAGAATCAGAAAACAGCCTAAAAAGCCCCACTCTTCCGCCCAAACAGAAAAGACGAAATCCGTATGCTGTTCGGGTAAAAAACGAAGCTGACTTTGTGTTCCCAGATTAAACCCTTTGCCAAAGAGCCCGCCGGAACCAACGGCTATTTTTGACTGTATAATTTGATACCCGGCATTAAGAGGGTCAAGCTCCGGATTAAAAAATGTAAGAATTCTGTTTTTTTGATAATCTTTCAACAAAAACCAGAAACTGGGAACAGAGAAAAAGCAAAACAGAAGAATATAAACAAGAGATTTTTTATAAATATTAATAAAAAAGGTCATAGATATAAAGATAAGCATGACAATTCCGGCAGTTCCCAGATCCGGCTGTAAATATATGAGCAGGAACGTAGAAAAAAGCAGAAAAACAGGATAAATGAGGTCCTTTATTAAAAAAGGCTTTTGCGTCATATTTTCGGTGTAATATTTAGCAAGAGAAAGAATGAAAGTTATCTTTGCAATTTCTGAAGGCTGTAAAGAAACCGGACCGAGATAAATCCAGCGCTGGGAACCATATTTCATTTTCCCAATAAATATTACTGCAAGCAACAGCAAAAGTGATAGAAAGTGTAGATAATATGAATACCGTATGATGCTGGCATAATTTATGTTAATAATAATAAAAAGAAAAAAAAGACTGATTATAATCCAATAAATTTGTTTATAGAAATACGGCGAAAGCTGTATTCCACCAGAAAAACAAATGCTTTTAAGATTAAGAACGCCAAGACAAGACAAAGCCAGAACAGCAACCAGGAGAAAAACATCAAAATTCATAACAAGTCTTCTGTCAAACATATCTTTTATTTTGCCTTAGATAAATATGATTCAACCAGCTTGCCCGCAAGGGGCGCGGCAAACTGTCCACCGCTTTCCCCGTGCTCCAGAAAAACAGAAACAACTATCTTGGGATTCTCTTTTGGTGCAAAACAGACAAACCAAGCGTGATCTTTTAATTTGTAAGGAATTTCTTTTTCTTTACCATCAGTAAATTTTTTACTTACAACCTGTACGGTTCCGGTTTTTCCGGCAACAAGGCACTCTTTTACACGAGCCCGAAGGCCGGTTCCGTTCGGTTCATTAACCACACCGGAAAGCGCATCCCTGACAAAAGAGAACGTTTCCGGGGAGAGGCTATAATGTGATAGAATTTCATGGGGAAACGTTTTTAAATAATCATTTCCTTCAACGCGTAAAACGATTCGGGGTTTTGGTATAAAGCCGTTATTTGCCAAACCGCAGAAAATGGTAGCAATTTGAAGTGGTGTTGAAAGAAGAAAACCCTGTCCAATGGCGATATTCAACGTTTCCCCCTTTTGCCAGGAAACACCATACTTTTTTTGTTTCCACTGGGGGGTGGGGACAAAACCACTTTTTTCCCCTTCAAGCTCTATTCCTGTTTTCATTCCAAAACCCAGCTTTTTTGCATATTTTATTATATTATCAATGCCAACCTTAAGGGAAAGTGAATAGAAATAGGTATCACAAGATTCTACTATAGCGCTTTTCAGATTCATATTTCCGTGTCCGCCTTTTTTCCAGCAATTAAAAACACGGTTTCCCAATTTGTAATAACCGGGGCAGAAAATTTTTGTTTCCGGGTCTACCAGGTTTTCTTCCAGGGCGGCGATGACCGTAACAATTTTAAAAACAGAACCAGGGGCCTGCTGGCTTTGCAAAGCTCTGTTTAAAAGAGGATGAAATTCATTGTTGATCAGGCTTTCCCAGTCCCCATATTTTATGCCGCGGGAGAAAAGATTAGAGTCGAAATCAGGGGAGCTGGCAAGGGCTTTCACCTCACCGTTTTTTGGATCCATGGCAACAACGGCACCTGTTTTGCCGGAAAGAACCGCCTCTGCAATCTTCTGGAGAGAGGGGTCTATGGAAAGATATACTTCCATACCGGCAACAGGATCTATTTGCGTAAGAATTTTTTGTCTGTTTCCAAAGACATCAACCTCTGTTTTAAGGCCGCCTTTTGTTCCCTGAATATAATGTTCCCCCCATTTTTCAAGGCCATATTTGCCGATGAGGTCACCGAGAAAATATCGGCCTTTTTCATGTTTCTGTAATTCCTCCCGACTGATTTCTCCCAAAAAACCGAGCACATGCGGCGCAATGCTGTCATAGCAATAAAGCCGTTTGGGGACCACATCGATTGCAATTCCCTGTAAGTCTGTTTTTTTTGATAAAACAAGACTCATTTGACTCCAGGAAACCTCCTTTTTAAGCGTGATAGGCTCAAACGGCGGCCGCCCTTTCTTTTTTTCCACAATTTTTTTAAGAGAGTTTTTATTTATATGCAACAGTTTTGAGATATTAGAAAGAACGCCCGCAACATCTTGTGTATCCTGAGGAATAAGCGTGATATCAAAGGAAGGGATGTTTTTTACTAAAATGTCCCTGTTTTTTGAAAGGATCATTCCTCGGGGAGCCGAAATTTTTGTAATTCTAATTCGATTGTTTGTCGACAACTCATTATACTTCCCGCCCAGAACAATCTGTAAATACCAGAGGCGCAAGAATACAAACAAAAAAACACAGGTGATGACGATAACACACAGTCTGATTTTCTTGTTAAGAAGTTTTTCTACGAACGTTTCGTCAAAATGGATCGGCATTACTTTAAATATTTCAATAGAAGGGTCGTTTGCTACGATAGCTCATTGTTTTTATTAACAAGGAGAAGACAACGGGAGAAAGGATTACCGTATACAGCGTTTCTTTAAAAAAGATCCTTTTCATCATCTCGGTGCAGTACTCATAGATAAAACAGAATGAGAAGAGCAGAAGAAAATATTTTATACAGATACAAAGAATAAGCAGCAAAAAAACCTTGGCCAGCGTATCAAAAATAAGATACCGCTGGAGCATCTTTATGACAATGAAAATGTTGAAATAGACAATTGAAAAAAACCCGCTGTTAGCACCGGAAAAGATTTCCACAAGATAGCCGACAAGAAAACATACAACAGCCCCCGGCAGCCAGGTAAAATGTATTCCCAGTATAATGGTAAACAGCAGCAGAAGGTCCGGCCTGCCGCCGTCTTTGCCGAAAGGCAAAAGAGGATGTATCTGTATAAAAAGGAGAAAAAAACCCGCAAGAAAAAGGAAAAGGTTTTTTGGTGCTGTCACCGGGCATCTCCTGCTTTTTTCTTGAGGACAACCAGAACTTCATTAAGCTGAGAGAAGTCCACAGACGGCCGGACTTCCACCAGTTGGAAAAAACCCTTCAAGTCCTTTTCAACGCGAGAAACGGTTCCTATAATTATACCTTTTGGGTTTATTCCATGGGTTCCGGAACAGAGAATAACATCTCCCGCAACAATATCCTCCGATTTTAATACATAGCTCAGCTTACAGAGGTTTTTATCAGAACCCACCCCTTCAACAATACCCCGCGCCCGGGTTCTCTCTACAATTGCGTCAACAGAGCTGTTAACATCTATGATTAAAAGGATTTTAGACGCGTTGTGAGAAACCTGTATAATTTTTCCCACAATGCCCAGTGGCGTTATAACGCCGGAACCCCGCACAATGCCATCCCCGGCCCCTTTGTTTATTAGCATGCTTTTAAACCAGCTTGAGGGGTCCCGCCCTATTGTTTCTGCAGGAATAAACGTATAGGATAATTTCTTTTTAAAAGAAAGAAGTTCCCTCAGCCGGCTGTTTTCAATTGCCTGTTCTTTGAGCATCTGGTGTTCCAGATACAGTTTTTCAAGAGAGGCTTTCAGGGCGGTGTTTTCTTTGCGGAGATTTACGAGATAAAAATATTCTTCCCAAACAGCGGTCGCGCTGTTCACCAGGGACGTGGTGGCTTTCAGGGGAGGGACGAATACCGCAAGGATGATTTTATCGATCAGGGTATAAGGTTTTCGTCGCTCAACATCAGTGGCAAAAAGCGTTAAAGAAACAATAAATAATCCCAGCAAGAAAATGACTTTTTTGTTCTTTAAAAGAAACTGAAGCATTTTCTGTTATACTGTCTTAATCAAATGCGACATCTTTAAGCAGATCAAGCTCGTCAAGCGCTTTGCCTGACCCCAACACAACAGCGGTAAGGGGGCTTTCTGCAACGATAATGGGAAGACCGGTTTCTTCTCGAAGAAGTTTGTCCAGATTCTTCAGCATGGCCCCGCCTCCTGCAAGTACGATTCCGCGGTCAACAATATCGGAAGCGAGCTCCGGAGGGGTGCGCTCAAGGGCTATTTTTACCGCTTCAACGATCGTATTAACGGGTTCGGTAATAGCTTCCATAATTTCTTCCGAACTGATTTCCAGTGTTTTAGGGATGCCGGTCACCATATCCCGCCCTTTTACATCAACGGTTTTTATTTCTTTTTCCGGAAAGGCAGTACCAATGGTTATTTTTATCAATTCTGCGGTGCGCTCACCGATCAGGAGGTTATATTTTCTTTTCACATACTGCACGATGGCCTCATCCATTTTGTCCCCGGCAGTCCTTACAGACTGACTGTAAACGATACCGGACAGCGATATGACGGCGACCTCCGTGGTACCTCCTCCGATATCAACAATCATGCTGCCGACAGGTTCACTCACCGGCAGTCCCGCGCCGATTGCAGCAGCCATCGGCTCCTCGATAAGGTAAATTTCCCGGGCTCCGGCAAGTTCTGCAGATTCCTTGACCGCCCGTTTTTCCACCGGGGTAATGCCCGAAGGAACGGAAACGATTACCCGGGGACGAATAAAACTTTTTCTCTTATGAACGATCTGAATAAAATATTTGAGCATGGATTCGGTGACGTCAAAGTCGGCGATAACACCGTCTTTCATGGGCCGTATGGCCGTAATGTTTGCCGGCGTCCGACCAAGCATTTTTTTTGCTTCGTTTCCAACGGCCAGGATCTTTTTTCCCGTGGTATCTTTTCTTATTGCAACCACGGACGGCTCATTTGCAACAATGCCTCTGCTTTTGGCATATACCAGCGTTGAGGCCGTTCCCAGATCAATAGCTAAATCGTTTGATAAAAGTCCCCAAATCCGATCAAAAAACATATTTTTCTCCTGATAAAAAATGAAGCATGTATGATCAACGTTAACAACCACCGCCTTCGGCGACAGATCATAATTGAAGTAAAACCCGGCACAATTTTGCCGGCCCGGCACAACCGCGCAGCGGATAAAGGTTCTCTCTGCTGAAACGAGAAAGAACAAGTCTCTTGAGGCTAATATCAGACAAAATCAAGAAGTGCAAGAAAAATAATAATACTTGATCATTAAAGGATATTTTATTATTATATTGTGTTTAAATTACTTTATCTTTTAAAGACAAGTATTCTTATTTCGCAATAAAGGGAGAGTAATAATGTTATCGTATATGAGAAAAAATGCAAGTTCATGGATAATAAAAGTACTGTTCGGCATTATTGTTATCGTCTTTGTCTTCTTTTACGGCTTCAGTGATGTGAGAAAAAAGAAGACCACCGTTCTGGCAACCGTAGGCGAAAAGAATATAAGCGTTGCTGAATATATGAAGGCATACAAAAACCTTCTGCAGTATTACCGCAATATATATAAAGACAAATTCAATGATGAAATGATAAAGCTTTCCGGCCTCAAACAGCAGGCCCTGGAACAGCTCATTGACAGAGAAGTACTGTTTCAGGAGGCTGACCGGCTCAATATCACTGCGACAAAGGAACAGGTACAAAAAGAGATTCTCAACAGCCCCATGTTTCAGGAAAACGGCGCATTCAGCAACCGGCTCTATAACAGAATTTTAAACTACTACGGTATGAGCCCGGTGGATTATGAAAAAGACATGGAAAAGGAGCTGGCCATAAGAACGCTTCAGAACATGATACAGAATGCGGTAAACGTTTCGGAAAGCGAGCTGAAAGAGCTTTTCATGCTCCAGAACGAAAAAATCACCCTTGACTATGTTCTTTTATCCCCCGGCGACGACAAAAAGACATTTGAAAATTCACCGGAAGAGCAAAAAGAATATTATGAACAGCACAAAGAAGAGTTTAAAGTACCGGAAAAGATAAAAGTCTCATATATTGTTTTTAAGCCCGAGGATTTTTACGACAGTGTGACGGTTGATGAAGAAGAGCTGCGCCAGTATTATGAATCAGACGAAGAGCAGTTTTTGGTGCAGGAAATGGTTAAAGCCCGACACATACTTCTACCGGTGGATGAAAAGCAGTCCCCCGAACAGCAGGAAGCAGTGCGTCAGAAAGCACAGAACCTGCTGGAGCAGCTGCAACAGGGAGCGTCCTTCGAGGAGCTTGCAAAGAAACATTCCCAGGACAGTGCTACTGCCGTGAAGGGCGGGGACTTGGGCCTTTTTCAGAAGGGGGATATGGTAAAACCATTTGAGGAAACAGCTTTTTCACTTAATCCCGGAGAGACCAGCGATCTCGTTAAAACGCAATACGGATATCATATCATTCGGGTGGAAGACAAGATCTCAAAACACGTAAAATCTTTCAAAGAGGTTCGCAAAGACATAGAAAAGGATATTCGAAAAGAGAAGGCACAGGAAGTTGTTTTCAAAGAATCCCGCAGAGCATTCAACCGGCTGTTTAAAAGCAGGGATCTTGAAGAATATTCAGAAAAAAATTCATATAGGCTGCTAAAAACCGACTTTTTTGCTTATGGAATGGGACCGGAAGACACATCGAGCAAAAAGGCCTTTTCGGAAGCCGCTTTTTCTTTGTCGGCGGGGGAGCTGGCGCCGGTGTTTGCCGTAGGTCAGAACTATATTCTTCTCAAACTAGAAGACAGACAAGAGGAACATATTCCGGCCCTGCAGGATGTTGAGCAGCAGATAACAGAAAAAATCGAAGAGCAGAAACGATGGGAAACAACCCGGGAAAGGGCCTCCCAGATTCTTGCCCGCCTGAGAGAGGGCGCGGAACAGTGGAAGGATATGGAAAGGAACCACGGCCTCGTCGCCAAGGAAACATCGTTCACCAGGATGGGGGATTACGTTCAGGACGTTGGCCAATCAAAAGAGCTGAAGGATGCCGCATTTGTTCTTGATGAAACCAACCCCTATCCCGCCAAAGCCTTTACGACACGCAAGGGGGTCTTTATAGTAAAGCTTAAAACCAGAAGCGTTCCTGACGAGTCTGAATTTATCAAGGACAAGGAAAAGACAACCAGGTTTATCCTGCAGAGAAAAAAGCAGGAGCGGTTTAATAAATATGTCGAAGACCTGAAAAAAAATCACCCCGTCTGGGTAGACAACAAACAGTTTTCTTCCGTGTAGGGTCCCGGCGTGAAACCAGAAGAATTTATCAATCAAGAAACCCAAATCAGTATAGATAAAGAGGGAACCTGGTTTTACAACCAGCTTCCCATTGTAAACAGAAACATCTATCTTTTTTTTAATAAACATATTGAGCCGGATGATGTCGGGGGATATATCCTCCGGATAGGCGGTGAGACATGCAGGCTGTTTGTTGAAGACACCCCGTATGTTGTTGTCAATGTCGAGCGCGCAGCTCCCGGCTCCGACCAGGAAGATTTTTTTACTATACGGCTTAATGATGAGACCGAGGAAAAGCTTGACCTTGAAACCTTTTATATAAGCAGCAGCAACATACCCTATTGCAGGGTAAAAAAACAGCGGTTTCCTGCCCGGTTTTTGCGCTCGGCCTATTACAGCCTTGCACACCATATTCATCAGGGCGCAGATGAGCGTTTTTATTTCCTGATAAATAAAAAAAAACACATTGTCAGGTATGCCTGAAACAGGCAGAAACCAGCCGCAAAAAGGGCGCATCCTCGGCCGGCACACGGTGCGGGGTGTCTTACGTTCCCAGCTCCTTTGAACGTGCCACCGCTGCTTCAACTGCACACATGACCGTACCCCGAAAAGACCCCTGTTCCAGCGCCTGAACGCCGGCTATGGTTGTGCCGGCAGGTGAGGTGACCTGGTCTTTGAGTCGTCCGGGGTGTTCTTCGGTTTCCAGCACCAGTTTTGCTGCGCCAAAGCATGTCTGGGCGGCAAGCTTGACGGCCGTATCCCGGGGCAGCCCCGCCTTGACGCCGGCATCGGCAAGGGCTTCTATAAACAAAAACACATATGCCGGCCCGCTGCCGCTGAGCCCGGTAACAGCATCCATAAGCGCTTCGTTGATGATGACCGTTGCGCCGACAGCATCAAAGAGCAGGCGTGCAGCAGAGAGATCTTCCTCATGCGCGCCGGGTCCTGCACACAGCGCAGAGGCCCCGGCCCCTACCTTGGCAGGTGTGTTGGGCATGACGCGAACAATACGCCCGGTTTCCCCAAGCCCAAGAGAGATGTCGCCGGTTTGTATGCCCGCGGCAATGGACACGAAAAGAGTGCTGGTATCGGCAACGGAGCTGATTTCTTCAAGCACTTCTTGTATGCTCTGGGGTTTTACTGCAAGAACCACCATGTCGGCATTTTTGACAAGGGTTTTATTGTCGGGTGCTGTTTCAATATGGAACTGATCCTGTAATTGCCGGCAGCGCTGCTGGTGGATTTCAGAGACGGTTATCTTGTCGGCAGACACAATACCGGCATGTAAAACGCCCCGAAGAATGCTTTCTGCCATTGCTCCTCCGCCGATAAAGCCGATTTTTATGTTTTTTATATCCATGGTGTTCCCTCTCGGTTTGTTATAGGGGTTTTGATAATAATGTGCCATCAGATGGTGTAAGCTTTTTGAATGTATGAAACAAATGGGTAATTGTCAAATAGTAAATAGCTTTTTCCCTTGACAGGGCTTGGTGTTGCCAGTATCACTAATTAAAACCACGGATGATGCTGAAGGTGCACTAGCCTGGTGAAAATGTGACAACAATAAAGAGGCAGGATCTGTCTCTGTTTCTGACGAGGAGGTTTTATGCGCGTATATGTTGCTTTTGATGATACGGATACTCTGGACGCTGATAGAGGTACGGGAAAGCTGGTCCGGTGGTTTGAAAAATGTCTTCCCGAAGGGAGCACTATGCGGGGAGTTGTTCGACAGCAGCTTCTTGTGGATGATGCCATCCCGTACACCTCACACAATAGTTCAGCATGTGCTATAATAGATATATCCGACCCCTGCCGCCGGGATGATCTGATTTCCCGGGCTGTTGACCATATCGAAAAAGAATCTCTTGCAGGAAGCGATCCCGGGCTCTGTGTTGTCTGTCACGACGATCCGGCACTCAAAGAGCTTACCGCTTTTGGCAGGCTGTGTGCGACAAGCGTGGTTACCCAGAAGGACGCGCTTCGGGCGGCCAGGGGTGTTCATCTTTCCGGGCACGGCGGAACACAGGATGGAATAATTGGTGCCGCGGCAGGCGTTGGTCTTACGGCATCAGGCTGGGGCGGAAGATTTATTGAATATGGCAGGATCCGGGAGTTCCCCAATCCGGTTTCGGTTAAAGCGCTTGAAGAAAAAGGCATTCACGTGTTGTCTCTTGACAGGGATTCCCTTGTTCCCGGACCGGAGGACATGGTCGTTACCAATGGGTGGTTAAGGCCCCGTCACATGGGGTTTAAGCCGGTAGTTCCCGTGCTTCCCCGGGGAAAAAACCTGTGGGAAAGCATGGGGAAAAAGAACCGATCCCATAAAGGAAAGGAGGGACACAACAATGGCAGGGAAAATATTTTACCGTGAACGAACCAAGGTGGGGACGGGAAAAAAAGCGCCCCGATTTAAAATGGTTGCTGTATCGGGTATTGATTTGAAGGTCTATGCAAAACATCTGCGCAAACAGGAACTTGATCAGATTGCCGAAGCATCGGGTGCCGAACTCATATTGCTGACGGTTGATAAAAAAGGCAGCAAGGAAGAAGTGGAAGTGGAATCCTAATGTTGAAGGGCCTCCTGCGGTTGGCAGGAGGCCCTGTTCTATTGGTTAGACAAAAAGCAAAGGAGTCTTTTATGGCGCTGGTGCGAGAGAAAGACGGGCGGCGGCTTCACGTGAAAAGCAGACTTATGGGAGAAAGTCTGGTGAGCAAGACCTTGATGGACACCCTTGAAACAGCCCCACAACAGCGGCTGTTCCCCGACATTAATATACTCAAAATCGGCGGGCAGTCCATCTGCGACCGCGGTACAAAGGCGCTCCCCGGTATTGTTGAGGAGATCGTTGAAAACAAGAAAAAGCATAAAATGCTTCTTACCACAGGCGGCGGCACCCGGAGCCGGCATATTTATTCCATCGGGCTTGAGCTGGGCATGCCCACCGGCATTATCGCAAAGTTCGGCAGCACCATATCTCAGCAGAATGCCCTGCTGGTCGCGACCCTGCTGGGCCCCTGGGGCGGAGTTGAGATAGAGCATGACGACCTGGTGAAACTTCCCAACTACTATGTTCAGGGATGTATCCCCGTTACCCACGGTATGCCCCCCTATGACTATTTTGCCATTCCACCCGAGAAGGGACGCATACCCCCGCACCGTACCGATGTGGGTACCGTTCTTCTTGCGGATTTGACCGGCGCGCGAACCTGCATATTCATCAAGGATGAAAAGGGCCTGTATAGCGATGACCCCAAAAAAAACCCCGATGTCCGGTTTATTTCAGAAATCGGGGCCAAGGCCCTCATGGAAAAAGGCCTTGAGGATCTCATAATAGAGCGGCCGTGTCTTGAAATTCTTCAGAACAGTGACGTTATCGAAAAAATTCAGATCATCAACGGAATGGAACAGGGTTTGATTACCCGGGCGCTTGACAATGAGCATGTTGGCACCATTATTTACCGAGAATAAAGGCTATACGGGGCTCACCCTGTCCGGCTATGCGTATGTTCCGGCCCGGCAAGGTCTTGCGGGTCTCATCCGGGGTTCGGGCTCCGGTTTGCTGCCTGCTCGGCTCTGCTTTCCTGGAAGGCAGGCAGCATCAGCACACATTTTTTCATTGATTTTTACCCCTCTCCGGTTAACGACACACAACAAACCAGGATTTCTTCCGTGCGGGTATTGTCAGAAAGCACCGTTGGTTCAAAAAACTGGGGGGCTGCTGAATGTGCCGGGAAAAGGAGAATAGCTCTGTAAGGGATTCACCCTGCGGGAAAACCTTTCTCCCCTTTCCACAACGGGAGGCAAGGGCCCTTCGGCAGCGGCCCTATCGGCTGTGTTCCATAACACTGTTTTCAGGAACAGCAGCTCGGGGAATATATTCTGTTGGCGGAACCGCACGGCGGTTCCCTGTGCACCTGCGTGCAATGCTTAACTGTATAAAAAAGTCAACGGCTATTAAATGATCCGGCATGCGGCTTATTGAGGGGAGCCGCGGTGGTTTTTCAGGGTTCCAACGAGGTCATAGGTGAGGGCACCGGTGATGGTTACGGGAACAAAAGATCCGATTGTCACATCCTCGTCCAGAAACACAACACCGTCGACTTCTGGCGCCTGAAAAACAGTTCTGGCCTGCAGACGGTATTGTTGTTCAGATGAAATATCTTCCACAAGAACATCCAGGCTCTGCCCAACGCGGCGCCTGTTTTTATCCCGGGCAATTGCGGCCTGCAGCCGCATGACACGGTCGTAGCGCTCCTTTTTCAGGGGCTCCGGGACTTTTTCGCCAAGCCCGGCAGCCGGTGTTCCCTCCTCGTCACGGTAGCTGAAGACCCCAAGGTGATCAAACCCGAACGCACGGATAAAGTCAACAAGCTGTTGGAAATCCTCATCGGTTTCTCCCGGGAACCCCACCATAAAAGTGGTGCGAAGAGCAATCTCGGGCAAAGCATCCCTGAGCTGCTCCAAAACAGCCTCGGTCTGTTTCCTGGTCATGCGGCGCCCCATTCTTTTCAGCATGCTGTCCGTTATGTGCTGTAAGGGAAGGTCGATATAATTGCAGATCTTTTTCTCTTCAGCCATAACACGTATGATGTCCCGGGACAGGTTCAGGGGATGGCAGTACAGAAGGCGAATCCATTCTATTCCGGCAACGGCAGCCAGCTGTTGCAGCAGCACGGCAAGGTCGGGGTATTGGGTTGTGTCCTGGGCAATGAGGTTTAGTTCCACAATACCGTTTTCGGCCAGATGGTGCGCTTCTTTCACAATGCTGGTGATGGGCCGGTAGATATAGGGGCCACGTATCCCGGGTATGGTGCAATAGGTACAATGGTGAGAGCAGCCGTCTGCGATTTTTATATAGGCGCTTGATCCCGGGGTTGAAATGATTCTCGGGGTCTTGTCGTCAGGCAGAAAGGTGGGTGTTGTGACAAACATCCGTGATGCAAGCGAGTCTGATTCCAGTTGTTGTATGTAGTGTACAATAGTTTGAAACTCGCCGGTGCCCAAAAACAGGTCCACTTCCGGCAGCTCCCGCACAAGCTCTTCCCGGTATCGCTGGGGCAAACATCCGCAGACAATAAGATATCGGCAGGAACCCTGCTGTTTGTGTTGCACAAGCTCCAGAATGGTTTCGATTGCCTCCTGTACTGCATCGGCAATAAAAGAACAGGTGTTGATAATAATAATTTCAGCATCCGCCGCAGCAGCGGTGAACTGAAAGCCTGCCCGTACGAGAAACCCCATCATTACTTCGCTGTCCACCAAGTTTTTTGCACACCCGAGGCTTTCGATATAAACGCTTTTTTTCAGTTCCATGAATCCTTCTTTCTAAAATCCGGAATATAGCTTTCATCAAGCAGCCCAACGTCCTGTATCCACCCGTTTTCAAAGCCAAGGGCTTCAAGGGCTTCTATTGCCTGCTCGTATTCATGCCGGGGGGTGCGCGAACACAGCTCCTGCACGCGGTGTGCTTCATGGCAGGGCGCATACTGTCCCATCAGGCTTACACTCAGCAGCCGGCCGAAAAGTGTTTTAAGGTTTGTAAGTATGTGGCGGGTTCCGGACAGGCCACCCGGCAGCACGAGATGGCGAACGAGGAGGCCCCGCTGCGCAATGCCCCTGCTGTCGGTGAGCAGATAGCCCACCTGACGAAACATTTCCTGTAGGGCCGGAAGGTTAACAGCGCTGTAATGTTGTGCTGAGGAATACCTCATGGCCATAGTATCATCTGCATACTTTGCGTCGGGAAGATACACATCAACGATTCCCTCAAGAAGCCGAAGCACGCCGACAGCCTCATACCCGTTTGTATTATAGACCAGGGGCAACAGAAGGCCCTCACCGGCGGCCAGATTAAGAGCGGTGACGATACCCGGCAGATAGTGGGTTGGAGAAACAAGGTTGATATTGTGACAACCGGCCCGCTGCAGTGCGAGCATCTTGCGGGCAAGCTCTTCAACGCTCACCTCGGCACCCAGGCCCTGCTGGCTTATCTGGTAGTTCTGACAAAAGCAGCATTTCAGGTTACAGAAGGAAAAGAAAACGGTTCCAGAGCCTGCAGTACCAGAGATGGCAGGCTCTTCTCCAAAATGGGCCGTGGCTTTTGAGACCCTGATGCTTTGCCCGGCCCCGCAGCGGCCGGTTTCTCCTTTTTTTCTGTCAACCCTGCAGTTCCAGGGACACAGCCGGCACGGTGCAAAAAGCCGTGAAAGCTGTTTTGCCCGGGTCAAAAGCTTACCCTGTTTGTAGAGTTTTACATATCCGGGTACATAATGGGTCATGATAAAAGCTTGACTTGATGTTGCTAACTTTGTTATAAATTTTCACTCTTAAAATTATAAAACATAAGAGACAAAGAGCAAAACAAAAAAGAATGTATTGCACACGACAGGCCGTTCAGCGCAACAAACGGGCAAGGCCTGTATATATTTAATACAACCCAAGCAAACAGGATGAATCAGCATATGGGTTATTCCACTGTTGTCCTTATCAAACAGGTACCCGACACCACAGCTGTTACAGCAAAGGCGATGAAGGCAGACGGGACCCTGAACCGCTCTGCACTGCCCGCTGTTTTTAATCCGGAAGATCTCAATGCTCTTGAAATGGCCCTGGAAATCAAGGAGCGCTATGGGGGCGATGTGTGTGCGTTAACCATGGGCCCCCCGGCAGCCGCAGAGATTCTGAGGGACGCGCTGTTTCGGGGTGTTGATCGGGCCGTTCTTCTTACCGACCGCTGCTTTGCCGCGGCAGACACCCTTGCAACATCGTTTGTCCTGAGCAGGGCAATTGCGAAGATAGGGGCGTTTGATATCATTATGTGCGGCAGACAGGCAATAGACGGCAACACCGCCCAGGTCGGCCCTCAGGTGGCAGAAAAGCTCGGTATCAATCAGATAACATATGTTGAGGAACTTAACCGGCTCACCGACGGGGAGATTGTCGTCTTGCGGGAAATTGAAAACGGAAAAGAGCTGGCAGCCTCACCGCTTCCCGTGCTTTTAACGGTAATAAACACCGCAAACACACCCCGCCCCCCATCGGTAAAACGTATAATGAAATATAAGAACGCACGAGCCGCCTGTGAGCTGGAGCAGGGCACCAATGTGGACAGGATAAAAGAAAAGGGGCTTCTCATAGAGCAGTGGGATGCAGACATGCTCGGGGTTGATTCCCGGCAGTGCGGCCTTAACGGTTCTCCCACCCGTGTAAAAAAGATCACAAGGGTTGTTCTCACGGGCAAGGAATTCAAAAAGGTTGAACCCACCGATGCAGGATTACAGACACTGCTTGAGGAATTGATACAGGATTATACCTTTGATTAAAGGACGGCATATGCAGGATAAGGGTGATGTCTGGGTTTTTATTCAGCACCGGGGAAACGATATTATGGAAGCCTCCCTTGAAGTGCTGGGAAAGGCACGTGAGCTGGCTGCAAGCCTGGGGGTTTCTGTGGCCGGGGTGCTTATGGGCGGCGCCGTGGAGCCTCTGGCGGAAAAAGTTATACGATATGGTGCGGACCGTGTGTACGGTATGAGCTCGCCGCTGCTGGAACCCTATACAACAAGCACCTTTTCCAAAGCGCTGTGCAGCCTTATTAGAGCGAAAAAGCCCGATATTGTCCTTTTAGCAGCCACCCCCCAGGGGCGCGATCTTGCCCCCCGTGTTGCCTCGTCGCTTCGGGTGGGACTTACGGCCGACTGTACAGACCTGCAGATAGGCACGTACAGCGAGCCGGGAACCAGGAAGAAACATACAGACATCCTTCTGCAGATCCGGCCTGCATGGGGCGGTAACATTATCGCAACCATTGTGAATCCAGAAACCCGGCCACAGATGGCGACAATCCGTGAGGGAATCATGAAACTGCCCCAGCCCATGGATTCTGCCCGGGGAGAGAGTATACCCGTTTCGCCGGATGTGAGTCCCGCAGACATACTCACGACAATACGCGAGCAGCTGTTTACAGAAAAGACCGTTGACCTGAAGGGAGCTCATATTATTGTATCCGGCGGCGCCGGCATGGGATCACGGGAGAATTTCTCTCTTGTGTGGCAGCTTGCCCATGTGCTGGGGGGAGAGGTCGGGGCAACCCGGGCAGCGGTTGATGCGGGTTTTATCGATCACGATCACCAGGTGGGACAGACCGGAACAACGGTCAGACCAAAACTGTATATAGCCTGCGGCATTTCCGGCGCGGTACAGCACCTGACCGGAATGGAAGAGGCAGGTAAGATTGTTGCAATAAACAACGATCAGGAGGCGCCTATTTTCGGCATAGCACATTACGGAATCGTGGGTGATGTGCGGGACGTAATTCCCGGACTGATCAGGATATATAAAACACTGAGTCATTAAAAGGCAATGAACTATTTTACCGACAACAAAGATCTTCAGTTTATTTTCAACAGCACAGATCTTACCGACATTATCAGGATGTGGGAGAAGGACTTTGATCAAAAGGAGCTGTCTGATTACGGGCCCTGCAGCGTTGATGATGCTGTTGACAACTACAGAAGAGTCCTTGACGTTGCAGGAGATATTGCGGCCAGAATTGTCGCACCGTTAAGCGACAAACTGGATACGGAACCCCACCGCATCGAGCAGGGAAGGGTCATTTATTCAGAGCCACTCCGCCGGTGTGTGAGAGCCCTTTGTCAGGCCGATCTTATGGGCTGTACCATTTCAAGAAAATATGGCGGGCTGAATCTGCCCAACGTCATCTTTACCATGCTGGTTGAGATGATCTCACAGGCAGATGCAGGGCTGCAGAATATTTTCGGCCTGCAGGGCATAAGCAGCATTATTGAAAACTTTGCCGACGAGGATCTCAAGGCAACCTATCTACCCCGGTTTGCCCAGGGTACGGCCACCGGAGCAATGGCCCTGACAGAAGATGAGGCAGGCAGCGACCTTCAGAATATTAAACTCAAAGCAGAACAGGAACCTGACGGCACGTGGCGCCTGAGCGGGGTGAAGCGTTTTATAACAAACGGGGGCGCTGAGGTTCTGCTTGTTCTTGCCCGGTCAGAGCCGGGAACAACGGACGGCCTTGGCCTGAGCCTTTTTTTGTGCGAAGGCGACGAAACGGTACGGGTTCGGCGGGTGGAGGAAAAACTGGGAATTCATTCCTCGCCCACCTGCGAGATCAGCTTTGACCGCACACCGGCCTTTCTGATCGGTGAACGGCAGCGGGGACTGGTGACCTATGTCCTGGCGCTGCTCAACGGGGCCCGTCTTGCTACGGCAGCCCAGTCTGTGGGCATCGCCCAGGCCGCTTTCAATGAGGCACGGCCCTACGCCCACGCACGCAAACAGTATGGAAGGCGCATTGAGCAGCTGCCGCCGGTGGCTGAAATGCTCACCGGAATGCAGATCGCCATTGAAGGTGCACGGGCACTTACCTATGAAACAGCGCGCATAATGGACTTGTCTTTGGGATCATCCCTGCGGCTGCATTCGGGAGACCTTGACGCAGCTGAGAAAAAAACACTCAGAAAGAGCGCAAAGAAATTTGAGCGCCAGACCATGCTGCTTACCTCCATTGCAAAATACTACTGCTCGGAAATGAGCAGTGTGGTTACCCGAAATGCCATGCAGGTTCTGGGTGGAAGCGGATATATGAGAGACTATCCTGTTGAAAAATACTACAGGGACGCACGCATTACCAGCATCTATGAAGGAACGTCCCAGCTGCAGGTTTTGGGCGCATTCAGAAGTGTCTTGAGCGGCACCCTTGAAAAATATTTTGAAGAGCTCAAGGTAAAGGATCCTCCACGGCAGCAGGCACGGCTGCAAAAAAAGCTCGAGGGTGCACGGGTGCTGCTTTCACAGACACTAGAGTTTTTAAACAGCAAAAAAGACAACATGCTGCTGGACCTCTGCAGCAGAAAGATTGTTGATATGGGTTCAGAGATTCTTATAGGGTATCTTTTTTTGCGGCAGTCTCTTGCATCAAACCGGAAGATGAAAATGGCACGCATGTTTATAACGGCAATGGAGCCGCGGCTCAAGATGAATGCTCAACACATAAAACGTGCAGACAAGGGATGCATAAAGGACTATCCTCTGATTGTCGGCCCTCCCGAATAAGTACGGTACAGCACGTTTCCTGCTCATTAATATCCCGGTGCTCAATACCGGTATATAAAGGAAACACAGGTGTTCAGGCCCCCTTTTCTTTTTACCAGCCACCGGATGCGTATTTGTATCCCTTCCCCCGGTGGGGGGGCGACCGTGGTTTTTTGACCGTTTATACGGGGGCACTTGTTTCTTGCAAGCTATTGACAACCCTGCCTTTTTAATTCACAATTAAGGTGCGGCACACGAGAATTCAGGGATTAAAGCATGTTACGAAATAAAACGCAGGCCCCAGTAAATTTGATGAATTTTGAGGAAATGAAGCTGCGATATGATGCTGGTGAAGATTCGCTGCAATTAACCCTTGAAAAATGGGACCGTATATATGAATTTTCAAAAAATGTGTTTCATTTGAACCATTTTCAAGAACTTTTAAAAGCTGCTGTGGTGCCTATTTTTCTTTGTCCGGAATACGCCAACCAGTGCACCATGTGTCCGATATATACTGCCTGCAAACAGGGAACCTCAGACGAATGGTCCCGGGTTATACGGCTTATACAGGCATATGCCATTGCCGGAGAAATCCTTCCCCTGGAGCCGCTTCTTGGCCATATTGAAGGATTTGTTAAACGGTTAAGAGCCTGTTCCAATGGAGCTGATTATACCATGGATAATTAAGGCCGGAAGCTCTTTACATGCTGTAAAAAAACCGAATCCCGCACAATTTTTCTGCAAACCGAAAAAACAGTACTATCCGATGGAAACCATGAAAAAAGAGTTTGAAAAACAGCGGCAGCGCAGCCCGAAAGAAGAAGATGAACTGGAAGAACTGTTCAAAAACTTTGATAAAAAAGTTAAGGACCTGGAAGAAAGATTTCTGTCACTTGAGAAGGAACTGGAGGCCTTTAGAAAACAAAAAGATAAAGCAGAAGAAGAACAGGAAGAATAGCAGAAAACATGCTGTTTTATCCTGCGTGCACACCATCTTCCACACAAACCGCATGCAAATTACCCAAAAGCCCTTGTTTTATTATAATTACTAAATATAGTATTTTCTATTGACAAATCATACAATATTTAGTATTAAACTATCTCAACTCCACAGATAAACATGTCCAACGGCGAAACAGAACGAGGAGAAAAAATGTCAGAGATAATGACCCCTAAAGAAGTTGCAGAATATCTTAAAATGTCGGTGCTGACTGTCTATAAACATGCCAAGCAGGGAACAATTCCGGGTTTTCGTATTGGAAATTCCTGGAGGTTTGATAAAAAAAGGATTGATGAAATACTGCTGAAAGGCAACAAAGAGCCGGAACCCAAAGACCATGTTGGTGTTGTATAAAAGGAGTAAACACAAAACGCTATTAAACTGACCGCGAAACCAAAATGACGGTAAAAGCTTCTATCAGTGATGACAACATAAAGGATGATATCCGAAAAAGCCTTGAACTCAGCGAAATGTTTGATGCCCTGACAGAAGAAAAAAAGAACAATATTGCCGAATATCTTTTTGATACATACAGCCATTTGTATAAGCACGAACTTCCAGCAACAAAAAAATAGACCAACAGGCACACATTCCCTCCCCGCAGAAGAAGATTATCCCGGCATGCAATTCATATACGCTTCATATTTTTTCCTGTATACTATGTTTATACACGAAAACAGCCCGGCAAAGGATTTATAATGTATATTGGCATGTTGATTTTTCTGTCTCTGCTGTTTCCTGTGGCGGCGGTGTACAGTATTTTTAAATACAAACAACGGATGGGGGCTGGAAAAGATATTCTGATTGAGGTCGTTCCGGACAAACAGGGAATGATTTTTATTTCAGAGTCCTTTACCGTGAATTCAAAAAACAGATGGTGCAGGGTCAGGGCAACATTTAAACACATATGCACTCCCGGGCAAAAAACCCGTTATTGCTATGACGAAAACGTCCACAGCTATACAATTGTTATTGCGGATGTGAAAACAAAGCTATTATATAAAGGAAAAGGATCTTTGGCCGATCATTTCGGTTTTTCCTGGCAGATGAAAGCTCCGGAGGGAACCGCACAAACATGGAGTTATTGTGAGGCCCTGCTTTTGGAATTTATTCCACCAGTTCCGGGAACATATACCCTTGAGTTTACCGCCAGGACCCAAGAACAGTTTAAGCGAACGGGAGAAAAAGAATTTTCAGAACTATCAGATTTTCATCTGTTTGTCAGTGAATCAGTAAAACCAAAGAAAGGCAAAGCCGCTGCCCGGCACCACATTGATATGCGCGGCCACTGTCTTCCCGGGAAGTGATGCTTTCCATCCGGGACGGGGCTTTTGCGGCACACGCCGGTAGTCCGGGCCAATAACCAGGTTGTGGTTTGCTGTCCTGCAGAGCAAACGGTTTTGCACACAAAAATACTATAAAAAAAGAGGGGTTCTTATGGTCAAAAAAATATCACCGTCAATTCTTTCTGCTGACTTTACCTGCCTGGGAAAAGAGATAAAGAACGTTGAGAAAGCCGGGGCCGACTATATCCACATAGATGTTATGGACGGACACTACGTTCCCAACATAACGGTGGGACCCTTAATTGTAGAAGCAGCACGGCGGGTTACCGACCTTCCTCTGGATGTACACCTGATGATAGAGAATCCCGATCAGTATGTTGATGCGTTTGCCCGTGCCGGCAGCAGTATTCTTACCGTACATCCCGAGGCCTGTTATCATCTGCAGCGAACCCTGCAGCACATCAGGGATGCCGGTGTAAGACCGGCCGTATCGCTGAATCCTTCTACGCCGTTGTGTTTTTTGGAGCACATACTGGAAGATATAGACATGATTTTGATAATGAGCGTCAACCCGGGCTTTGGCGGACAAAAATTTATTCCCACAATGCTTCCTAAAATTAAAAAGCTGCGAAAAATGCTGGACAGTGCGGGTTGTTCAAGCGTTGCCATAGAGGTTGACGGAGGCATCGTTGTGGAGAATATTGGTGAGGTTTCACGGGCCGGCGCGGACATTTTTGTGTCTGGTTCAGGAATTTTCAAAACCCCTGATTATAAAAAAACCATTGCCCTGATGCGGGAACAGATGTAGTGTTCCCCGGTTTGCCTGACCTATCCATACCACCATCCCAAACCCGAGAGGTGTTTTTTCATGAGTCTCAAAGGGGTTCTGCACAGAATTGCCTGGGTAGATCTTGGCAACAGGGCAGTAACCATAGAACAGCCTGCAGATGAGCTGTATGCCGCATATCTGGGCGGGTACGGGCTTGGCGCCTACTATCTGTACACGCGGCAGCCTGCAAACACCGATCCCCTTGCCCCTGAAAGTATTCTGGGCTTTCTTACCGGCCCCCTTACCGGCACTCCAGCCGTTGCCGGGAACCGTTTTGTCGCTGTAGCAAAATCGCCCAAGACGGGGGGGTGGGGTGATGCTAACTGCGGCGGCAGATTCGGGCCCGCACTGAAACAGGCCGGGCTTGACGCACTTTTTTTTACGGGAGAAGCTGAAACACCTGTCTATGTGCTGGTTGAAAACGGCACGGTTACCATTCACGATGCACACGATTTGTGGGGGATGGGCTGCGGTGCTGTTGAGGAACGTTTTCAGCTGCAGTACGGGAAGAACGCCCATGCAGCGGTCATCGGCCAGGCAGGCGGCCTTGAGCCCAATGTGCTCATGGGCGATGCGCCGGTTAAAAACTGGGCACAGGATGTGCTGATCATTTCCCCGGCTGCTCCAGTATCAGCGGGGAGGCGCTGCTTGCCTACAAAACCAAGGGATATGGATGCTGGAGGTGCCCGGTGGCCTGCGGCGCCCGGATTGCCGTTCCATCCGGCCCCTTTACTGCACGGGGGTTCCGCCCCGAATATGAAACCCTGGCAGCTTTCGGCTCCATGTGCCTTAACGACAATCCGGAGTCAATATGCCTGGCCAATGCCCTGTGCAATGAAGCCGGCCTTGACACCATTTCAACAGGCACCACGATAGCTTTTGCCATGGAATGCTTCGAGCGGGGTCTTATTACCGACAGGGACACCGGGGGCGTGGACCTTTCCTGGGGCAATGCGGATGCTGTTGTTGAGCTGGCCCGTCAGATTGCCCGGGCAGAGGGGTTCGGGGCAGAGGTTCTGGGAGATGGCGCGGAAAAGGCAGCAGAAAAGATAGGGGCCGGTGCCCGGCGCTTTGCCATGCACTGCGGCGGCGAGGAGCTGCTGCTTCACGATCCGCGGTTTTACCCGGGGATTGGGGCAAGCTACACGGTTGCTCCGGCAGCAGGACACCACACGGAGTTCGGATCGTGGTTTGTCGAGAAAAGCATGATCCTGCCCCGGCTTGGCCATCGGCACATCTCGGACAAATATACCTATTCCGGCAAGGGACCTGCCCACAAATATCTTTCCTGTTTCGGCCAGGTGGTTAATTCGGCAGGATGGTGTTTTTTTGCTGCCAACATTTCTCCTGCCGGTGCAGTGCCTGCCTACCTGAGCATGGTTATGGGCCGCCCCGTTACTATGGAGGAGGTGCTTATCATCGGGGAGCGCATCGTGAGCCTGCGCACAGCCTTTAACCTGCGGGAAGGGATACAGTGTGTCAAGCACAACAGGCTTCCCGACCGTGTGCTGGGCCGCCCGCCCCTTACCGGTGGGCCCACCCGGGGCGTGACGGTTGACAACGAGACTCAAATCAGGGAATACTTTGAAGCAATGGGCTGGAACCCGGAAACGGGCATTCCTGCCCGGGAGTGTTTTACGCGTCTGGGCCTTGATTTTGCCATGGAGGTGACCGGGTAAGCACGGCCCGTTTGCAGGTAACCGCACAGGTTAGCTGCTGCCTGGTGGTTTTTTAGGTTGCCATAATGTAATCCAGCCGGTACAATAGCGCACAAAGGGGAACAAAAACACCTGCTCGTTTTACTACCATGTCAGATGACTCCATTAAACCGGAAACGGGCAATCCTGCCCGGGAAACTCTTCGTATAGAAGACGACCGTACCGGTCTGAGCGTCCAGACCCTGAAGCGGGCCTTTATGGACAATCTTTTCTATATTCAGGGCCGCTTCCCCGCTGTTGCGTCCAAAAATGACTACTACCTTGCCCTTGCCTACACGGTGCGCGACCGCCTGCTGCATCACTGGATCAACACCGCACAGACCTATTTTGAGCGGGAAAGCAGAACTGTCTGCTACCTGTCAGCAGAGTTTCTCACCGGGCCCCATCTGGGCAACAACCTTATTAATCTGGGCATTTACGACCAGGTACGCCAGGCCGTTGAAGAACAGGGCCTTGACCTAAATGAGCTGCTTGAACAGGAGGAGGAGCCCGGGCTGGGCAATGGCGGCCTGGGACGTCTTGCTGCCTGCTTTTTGGACTCCCTGGCAACCCTTGAAATCCCCTCCATCGGTTACGGAATCCGGTATGAGTTCGGTATTTTTGACCAGGTAATCCGTGACGGCTGGCAGGTGGAAGTGACCGATAAATGGCTGCGCCTGGGAAATCCCTGGGAGATTTCCCGCCCCGAGGTCTGCTTTGATGTAAAGCTGGGCGGTCGCACCGAGGCCGGACATGATGACAGCGGCAGGTACCGGGTTCGCTGGATTCCCGACCAGGTTGTCAAGGGAATTGCCTATGATACGCCCATACTGGGATACCGGGTAAATACTGCCAATTTCCTGCGCCTGTGGAAAGCCGAGGCCTGCGAATCTTTTGATTTTCAGAGCTTTAATGTGGGTGACTACTATGGCGCAGTCAATGAAAAGGTATCTTCTGAAAACATCACCAAGGTGCTGTATCCTAATGATGAGCCCGTGCAAGGAAAAGAGCTGCGGCTTGAACAGCAGTATTTCTTTGTTTCCTGCTCCCTTCAGGACATGATCCGCATATATCTCCAGAAGGCAGAAACCCTGACGGGCTTTCATGAAAAGTATGCCGTACAGCTCAATGATACACACCCGGCCATTGCCGTTGCCGAGCTGATGCGGCTTCTCATCGACGAGCACCGCTTGGGCTGGGAGCCGGCCTGGGAAATCACCAAAAATACATTTTCATATACCAATCACACGCTGCTTCCCGAAGCCCTTGAAAAGTGGCCCCTAGATCTTTTCGGCAGCACCCTGCCCCGCCATCTGGAAATAATCTATGAGATTAACCGCCGGTTTCTGGAAACAGTAAAAGTACAGTTTCCCGGTGATGACGAGCGCCTTGGGCGGGTTTCACTGATTGAGGAGAGCGGTGAGCGGTATGTGCGCATGGCCAACCTTGCCTGCGTGGGCAGCCATGCCATTAATGGCGTTGCCGCACTGCACACCGAACTGCTCAAACAGGACGTGCTCAAGGATTTCCACAACATGTGGCCCCAAAAGTTCAGCAACAAGACCAACGGAGTGACGCCGCGCCGCTGGATTGTTTTGAGCAACCCCCGTCTCACCCGCCTGATTACCGAAACCATCGGTGACGCCTGGATTGCCGACCTTGAAAAGCTTGCGGTGCTTGAGTCCTGTGCGGCGGATGACGGGTTCTGCAGCACATGGCGTGATATTAAGTATGCTATCAAGCGCGACCTTTCAGCGTATGTCAAACAAACCACCGCCATTGACGTTGATCCTCGGTCACTTTTTGATGTACAGGTCAAGCGGATTCATGAGTATAAGCGCCAGCACCTGAATGTGCTTCACATCATCAGCCTCTATAACCGCATCAAACGGTATCCCGAATGCGATATCGTGCCCCGCACATTCATATTCGGCGGCAAGGCTGCTCCGGGCTATGTTATGGCGAAGCTGATTATAAAGCTCATTAACTCCGTGGGTGGGGTGGTTAACAATGATCCGGATGTGCGTGGCCGGCTGAAGGTCGTTTTTTTGCCCGATTTTAATGTCAAGCTGGGACAGCGAGTGTATCCCGCGGCTGATCTGTCCGAGCAGATTTCTACTGCAGGCAAGGAGGCCTCGGGCACGGGCAACATGAAGTTTGCCATGAACGGCGCCCTCACCATCGGGACCCTTGACGGTGCAAACATCGAGATACGGCAGCAGGTCGGCGCGGACAACTTTTTTCTCTTCGGCCTCACAACACAGCAGGTATATGAGCTGAAACAGAACGGATACCACCCCATGGAGTACTACCGGTCCAATCCCGAGCTCAAGGACGTTATAGACGCTATCGCGCGCGGGGCCTTTTCCGGTGGAGACAGAGAGCTTTTTAGGCCGCTGGTGGACAGCCTGCTCAGCGAGGACCCCTACATGCTGCTGGCAGATTATCAGCCGTATATAACCTGCCAGGAACAGGTCAGCCATGCCTACCGGGATCGGCAAGGCTGGACCCGCATGTCTATACAGAACACTGCCCGGACGGGCATGTTCTCTTCGGACCGCTGCATTCGTGAGTATTGCAGCGACATCTGGAAGGTGCAACCGGTGACAATCGAACTCATTAAATACCGGTAGCAATCTCCAAACAGCAGCACCCGTGTATGTTTACCGTGGTTGTCCCCCCCTGTTTTCAGGGGTTTTTCATGAAGGATAAAAACAGTACCTGTACGCAGTTAACAAAAAGAGAATAGAAAACATGAGCCAGGCGATTCTTCTTGATCTTTTGATTATTTTGTCGGTGGGCTTCACGGCCGGTATTGTCTGCAAGGCGGCGAGGATTCCTCTGCTGGTGGGCTATATCCTTGTCGGGGCAGTGATCGGCGAGGGGGGGCTGGGGTGGATTATTGCCGAGCACCGACACGGAATAGAATATTTCGCGGAAATCGGTGTGCTTTTACTGCTTTTTTCAGTAGGGCTTGAATTTTCCCTGGAGGAGCTGGCCAAGCTGCGACGGCACATCCTGCTTGGCGGCAGTGCTCAGATGTGCATGGTTGCCGTACCCGCTGCAGCGGCAAGTATGGTCATGGGTGTCGGCTGGCGATCGGCCATTCTCCTTGGCGTTGCCATTGCATTGAGTTCTACGGTGCTGGTTTTTAGGGCGCTTTCTGAATACGGACAGGTCGCAAGTCCGGCCGGACGACGGGCTGTTGGTATCCTGCTGTTTCAGGATATAGCCATTGTGCCCGTGCTGTTGTTGGTTCCGCTGCTTACCGGGCTGGGCCGGGACAAATCCGTCGTGGATTATATTTTCCTTCTGTTTAATTCATCGCTTCTGGTTGTTGTAATTCCCCTGCTGCGAAAGGTGCTTCAGCGATGGATTGCGCCCTGGCTGTCTAAAACGCGCAGCCCCGAGCTGATCGTTTTATTTGTTGTTTCTTTGCTCGGGTTGCTGATGCTTGCTGCCTATGCAGCAGGACTTCCCGTGCCCCTGGGTGCCTTTGCGGCAGGCCTTGTTCTTAACGGCAATCGGCTGACCAGCCAGATAGATGCCCTGCTTTTATCTTTTCGCGAAGTTTTTGCCGCAATATTTTTCGTCAGCCTTGGCATGCTGTTCCAGCCGGATATTTTTTTCCAAGCACCCCGTGTTGCCGCCCTGGGATTCATTGCGATACTGATCCTGAAATTTTTTGCGGGCAGCTATGCCGTGCGCTTGACCGGCATGACATGGAGCACGTCATTGGGCGTGGGCATCGGCCTGTCACAGATAGGTGAGTTTGCCTTTGTTCTGGTGTTTGCCGGCGTAAAGGCCGGGCTGATATCTGAAACAAACTATGACTATGTGCTTGTCTTTGCCTTGGGCTCGCTGATACTGACGCCGCTGATGCTGAAAATCGGATTGGGCTGGGCAGGTTCCGGAAAACTGTCGGCATCCCGCTATGAACAGCCGGCAGCGGAACGCATACCGGAAGACCTCTCCACGGCGGTTGTAATCGGTATCGGGGAGATTGGACGCCATATTTCCCTTCTCCTCGAGACCCGGGGCGTGTATGTGTGTGCCGTTGATTTAAGCACGGTAAATCTGCACTCCCTGGCACAACAGGGCATGGCCACGGTGGTGGGAGAAGCCCAAGACCCGGACACGCTGAAACGAGCGCGCATTGAGAGTATGCAGGTGGCAATTGTGTGCGTGCCCGACGACCAGAGGGCGGTAGAGATCGTGAGAGCAATTTGCCGGAGCAACCCCGAATGCATTGTCCTTGTGCGCTGCCGCTACCGCCTTACAACACAACCGTTAAAAAACGCCGGAGCGCACATTGTCATAACCGAAGAAGCAGAAACAGCAAAAGCCTTTATCGATATTTTGACGGAGAAAGAGATTATCTAGTCTGCGGTAATAAAGGACTCTTCAAGAATGCTTGAAACTGTTTTTGTGTGGACCCCTCTTTCGGCAAGAAAAGCAAACAAAAGATCATACGGTCCAGGATTATCATAATATTCAAAGGTGTGGAATACTATTCCCAGCACTTGACCTTCTTCATATTCTTGCATTGCAGTCAGGATATCATCTGTGCCGACACTGATTCCCGATCCGGCAGCATCTGTAAACCTGGCATGTTTTAATCCTATTAATTCTGAATCACCCCACGTTAAAGCGAAGGGCGTACTGACCAGATCTTCATATTCAGAGGCCCCGCCATCAACATCATAGATGATTCCCGGAGGGTAATCAATTTCAGAACTGTCATCTGTTGTTGCAGATGTTTTCATTTGGCCTGAAACCGGAAGCCGGTTCAGCAAATCCATCATGTCTTGCATTGTGCCCAAATATTCTTGACGAATTTTATATTCATCATTGTTTGTATAACCATTCCAGTTTACCTGTGTGTTCACGCCGTGACAGTGCACACCCAATTCATGTCCATGTGATTCCCATTGTCGTACTAATGCCAACCTTTCTTCATTGTCAAGGATATATGTTGCCCACTGGGGGTTAAATAATAAGGTCAGCGTATGGCCATAGCCGTCTGCCGATTCAACCAGGGAAACCAGGGCAGGCCATTTTTCCTCCTGATAATCCCCCCATGCATTAAAACTGCCGGGTTCATTATGGATTGCTATAAACATATTGATTTCTGAGGAAGGCGCCGGTATGGGGGCCTGTTCACAGGAGAAAGAAGTAATGAATAAAAGTGTACATAAAAGGAGAGTGGTTTTTTTCATGGATTCTCTTAATCCGGAAAAAATGTGCGTTGAGACACAATAATTGTAGATTTAAGCCGATTGTGTGTCAATTAATATTTCTTATTCCGCCTGCTCACGGGAGAGCAGCTCATCAATAACCGGAGGGTCACCGGCCCCGAGGGTCCCGTTTTTTTCAAGATCAGCAGCTACACCGGACAGTCCCACCTCGTTGAGACGTTTGGCGGTGGGGAGTCCGTCGCGGGAACAGCCGCGGTAATGGTAGTATTCATCAAGCATCCCGGGATGATGTATCGGGTCATCCTCACCCCGCCGGGTTCCCTGCCGAATGTCATCCTTGCGTGTAATTCCCAGCAGGGCGTTGAAGCTCTTTTCAATCTGATAGGCGCGTTCAGCAGATGCAAAAAGCGTGTCGGGACTTCTTCCTGTTGCGGCCTGATAGATTTCGCCCATCTCCTGAAAAAGCACATGGGGATCACCGAACACATCGCTTGCAACCACCGGCACAAAGCACAGCCCTATTGAGTCCATGAGCATCTTGTAGTTTTCGCTCCACCACACCACACGCCCTTTTGCCACCGGGCTTGCATGGTCCAGAATGCCCTCGGGCAGGTTTTTGCCGAATATTTTTTCCAGCATCTCTTCAAGGCCGATCATGGCGGCAAAGGGATGCCCTTTAAGATGGTCGGCGCCCCGTGTGGCAACCGATGAGGCAAGGCTCATGGCAACCGCCTGTTTGCAGTTGTAGGTAAAGGACTGGCCCTTGGTGTGAAACCCGTAGGTTGCGGCCTCGGGCGGGAGCTGTGCAAGGATTTCAGGCATGCTGCCGGCAAGGATGTTTCCGAACCCTTCGCGCCGAACCACCTTGTCCATCATATCCATAATAATGTCAACATCACCCCACGCAAGATCAATACCCCCCGTCTGCTCCGTGGTAATAATACCACGCTGAAAACACTCCATTGCCATGGACATGATCCATCCGAAGGTTATGCAGTCCATACCCAGGCGATTAATGTGGTCGGACATGCGAACCAGGGACGCAAAGTCGAACACACCCAGAAGGGGTGCCATATTGGTGTAATGGCCGAATTCAAGCTTATCTGATGTTTCTCCTTTCAGGGGACCGTCATGTACTTCCCAGGTGAGGGTGCAGGCTACGGGGCAGCGGTAACATGCGGTTCTGCCGGATCTGTACTGCTGCACGAGCTCGGTGATATCGTAGCAAGCCAGCTGCTCGGGGGAAATAAATTCCTGCTGGTTTTTAATGCGCGTCTGGTCGCTGCTCTGGGCGATAAGCATCAGAGAACCGTACTCTTTGTGGGCAAAGGTTGCAGGTCCTTTACCCCACAGATCATTATACCGTTTGACAAGTTTCCTGAATGTTCCACCGTCTGCAGCAGGCACCGTTTTATCAGCCTTAACGATGACGGCCTTCAGGTTTTTAGATCCCATAACACAGCCCATGCCCGTCTTACCGTTGCAGCTTGTTCTTGTTGTGCCGGAAAAGATATTTGCGTACCGCACCAGGTTTTCCCCTGCGGGGCCGATGCGCGCGCACTCGCAGGTGCCGAAGCGCTCGTGGATTCGTATGTCCGTTTCATAGGTGTCGAGCCCCCAGAGGTCTCCTGCGTCAACAAGCTCGGGCTTTTTGCCCTGCTCCACAAAAAGGGCAACAGGCTTTTGCGCCCTGCCCAGAAAGACAATATGGTCATAGCCGGCCTGTTTGACCCTGGCGGGGAACCACCCGCCCCCGTTTGAGTCACCGAAAATCTTTGTTACCGGACTTTTTGCGGTGACGGTAAACCGGGAGGCGCAGGGAAACGCAGTGCCCACCAGAACCCCAAACCCGAATATCAGGGGGTTTCCCGGTGCCGTTGGATCGATGTGGGGATCGCGGCGCAGCAGGTCATACAACAGCCGTGCATTAATGCCGGCCCCACCGATATAGCCTTCTATAAGCTCTTCAGAGAGGGCCTCTTCCCATAAGCGTGATTCTGACAGATCAACCCAGAGTATCCTGCTTCTCAACCCCCCCCGACTTTCTACAGCGTGTGGAACCTTTTCTTGCATATCTCTATCCCCTCGAAAAAATTTTTTTAGCGCATGCTTAAAAAATCTTCACGCCCCTGCTTAGGGTATAATGTAGGGCGCATTCACGTGCAAATTTTTTTAATAGCCGGTAAGTTCAACATAGGCGGATCCCGATACGGCACTGCCGGCCAGGGTGCCCTGCACCCAACACAGGCCCTCCCAGTACTCAGGGGTCACAACATCATAGATACACTGTGCGTCAAAAAGGGGAACGACCCGAAAGGAAGCGTTCAGCTCCGGCACTTCCAGGGTCCAGTCAACGGGATAGGAGCAGGTATCATTCTGGTCCGTGTAAACACGCTCTGCGTTGACCGACAAGGCGCTCCCATAGATGATGGAGCCGTTTGCGGAGCGATAGGTCCAGTTGGAACGCACCTGGTTATCCAAAACATCACGAAAACGAAACAGCATCAGCGAAGCGCCGTCATCAAGACGAAGGGAAAACCAGTCCCACAACAGGCCGAACATGCTGTAATTGCCCCACTGGTGGTCCATCCACGTGCGGCCTGATGATACGATATGGTCAGTACCGTTAACCGATATGGTGCCTTGGGTAACAAGATTGGTATAAGAGTAATAATATGAATCTATGCCGTCACCCATGGAAATAATGCCGTCCTCTCCGTGGGGCAGAACACCCATGGTGGGAACAAGGGTCAGTGAAATATCAATTTGATCCGTATCTGCTGTGATCCTGAAGCCTTCGGTTTCAGAAAAATGGTAGTAAAAGCTGTTCACGCTTATTTCGGCCCTGCCCTCGGCCCCGGCATCCGGGCCAGGATCAGGTGTGGTGACTTCTGCGAAAACATGCCGGCTCTTTTCCGGGTCACTGACGGCAGCATGGCCCACATAAACCGCCTCACCGGTAACGCCTTTTGGACTTTTAAATATGGTGAACTCATAGCCCAGGGTTTTGTTTTCGGCGGTCTGTACCCTGCCCGTAAAATACCACCATTCAGCAAGCACATTAACGTGGGGGCCGTGATCCAAGGGAAATTCCAGTGCCGTGTCGGCACGCTCGCAGCCGAACAGCACTATCAGCCAGAGGCCGAAGACCCAGACTGTGAAAAAACGCTGAAATGTTTTTCTGCTATTCATGGGGACCTCCTGCCCAAAACGGTGAATACTCCCGGGTTTTATTGTTGCCTCTTGCATCTGTTTTAATTACAATACTTCGCAGAATCGGTTTTAAATCTCTACATGAGGGTATATATCATGACAGACATCCATGAAGCAACAAAATGGCACCGGCAGGTCCAGGGGGACATGGCGGTTGAAGCGCTGCGGGCAAACGGGTTTGATGCGATCTATTTCAGCGCCGGCCGGGAAGCCGCCGACTACATGCTCGGGTTTGTGTCAAGGGGAATGTCCGTCGGTTTTGGCGGAAGCATGACCCTTGCCCAGTTGGGCATAGCCGACCGGGTCAAACAGAAAGGTGCAAAGCTTGCTTTTGAGATAACCCCCGATGCATATGAGGACTTTGACGCTCTGGGCAGAAGCCTCAAGAAGACCCTCCTTACTGATGTGTATTTCACGGGCAGCAACGCCGTTACCCTTGATGGTGCCCTGGTAAACGTCGATGGCGGCGGCAACAGGGTTGCTGCCATGACCTACGGTCCTGATAAAGTCATCGTGGCGGCAGGTATAAATAAGATCTGCAGAGATGAGGCTGCTGCGTGGGAGCGGATCAGAATGGTTGCGGCTCCCACAAACGCCAAGCGGTTGAACATGGAAACACCGTGTGCTCAGACCGGCAGATGCATGAACTGCAAGCACCCCACAAGAATATGCAGGATTTATTCGGTTCTGCGCTGCAAACCCCTGTTTACCGATATAACGGTGGTTATAATCGGTGAACCCCTGGGCTTCTAATCCCTTCAAAGGCAACCGCGCACAAATTTTCTTTTCCCGTTTCTCGGGACGGAGCGGATAGCGTTATAAAAGAAAAGCACGGTCAGGCAGCGTTGTTTGTTTCAGGCTGTGTATATCTTGTGGGTTATTTCTCATAAGATACTATATATAGGGGCTTATTTTTTCCCGCCACCCCTGTGAAATTCCTGTTGAAAAGAACGCCTTAGTAATGTTTTCATGATTATTGTTTTAATTCATCCCCCAAAAGGCCGATATCTTATCTAAGGCTGACAAATCCGCAGCTTTGCTGAGGGGCACGACCACACACAGAAAGGAGACAGCCATGATACAAAAATATCACCTGTCGGCAGCAGGTATATGCATGCTGCTCTGTATTATGGTGCTGCAGGGGTGTGATGCACAGCCAGATGATACCGGGCAGCTGGTGCAGATATCGGCTGTTGCCGGGCAGGGGCTTGATGTAACCGGCAGTGCCCTGCACACAGCGGTTTCAGCACAGGATGCTGCCGGGGTGCGGTCGGGTACAACACGCTCCCTTTTTGATGATATACTGGATGACATCCTTGACGAGGTCGGGTTTGAATTTTCCCGTGAGATTGACCGTACCATTGATCTCGACATGGTAAATCCCGCTACCGGGGAGGACCTTTTTTCCTATGCCTCCGGCCAGATACACATCCATGCAACGGCGCAGGGGACTGTGGTAATCGTTGCGGGCCCGGTAATTTTTGATCCTGTTACCATCACCATGGTCACCGATGTTACCGTTTCCGACCCCGCATCGGGTGCCGGCGCAATCTGGCCCGGAAACACCCAGGTCATTGCCGCGGCAGAACTTGACTGGGAAGTAAACGATCCGGACAACTGGCAGTACACCATTGGAGCTGATATGACCATTGATGACCGGGAAATCCAGATCTTTCATCCGGACTATTTTGGCACCTTTGCGGCAACGATAAGCGGCAGCCATACTGCCCGGCTCACCCACACCCGCAAAGACGGAGAGCCCAAAAACACCTTCAGCCTGAAAAGCAACCGCACCGTCACCTGGACCGATCCATTTCTGCGCACCCATACGGTGCAATGGGATATTGATATAAAGGATGACAACCAGGCCGTAACCCTTGTAGTAAACGGCAGGACGCACGGGCCGTTTACCCTTGACGAGCTTGCAGAAGAGTTTGAAACACGCCTTTCCACGTATCAGGCGGTGGCTAGTTGGTGAATGATCCCGGCCGGAACAGCGATAAGCGCCCTACGGGACCGTTGCAAGGGGCAGCAGGTCGTTGAAATCGCTGATGAGATAGTCGGGATTTTCTCGCCGGAGGGTCTCCTCGGGCTGAAATCCCCGGGTATAGGCAACCGTGGTTGCCCCAATGGCCCTGCCGCACCTGATATCATTGACCGTGTCACCGATAACAACGATATTTTCCGGACCAACAGGCCCGTATTTGTCCACGATTATCTCCCGGGCCTTCCTGGCCAGGTTGTTTCTGTCTTCGGAAATATCGCCGAAAACACCCCATCCGAAATAGTGCCACAGCCCTGCGTGTTCAAGCTTTATGCGCGCCCCGTCCCGGAAATTTCCGGTCAAAAGGGCAAGCTCACAGCCTTCTGTGTTACCAAGGGCCTCAAGCACGTCACGCACATGGGGATAGACGACGAAGTTGGGAGACTCCTTTACCGTGGTTTTCAACCGGGACACATAGGATTGACGTATGGTCTCAAACAGCCGGCCCACCCGGTCCCGCTCAATGCCGGCATCGATGATCAGGGTCGTAACAATGTCCCGGTCGGTTTTTCCCGCAAAGGAATAGTCGCCCACGAGATCGCCGTCTCCCAGTGCTTCTTTCAGGGCTGCCAGCATTGCCCGAACACCGGCCCCACCCGTATTTACCAGCGTACCGTCTATGTCAAACAGGAAAAATTTTCGTATCATAGTACTGTTTGCCGGAAAATGCCGCGAAAGCCCCGTCCCACCTTGTCCCGGGCACGCAACGGGATTTTCAATAGGCGGGGAGCATCACTTGCCTCTCTGATATTTGTTAACGGCCCTGTTGTGCTCGCGCAAAGACTTTGAAAATTTATGCGTGCCGTTGTTTTTTGAAACAAAGTAGAGATAATCAACACGCGCGGGATTAAGCACGGCCTGTATGGCTTCGAGCCCCGGGTTGCATATGGGGCCCGGCGGGAGCCCGCGCATCTGGTAGGTGTTATACGGCGTTCGTTTCAGCAGGTGCCGTTTTCTGAGACGCCGGTTAAAGTCTGGATTTTCCAGCTTCAGCCCGTAAATCACCGTGGGATCGCATTCAAGCTTCATTCCCCGTTTCAGACGGTTGAAGAAGACCCCGGCGATGAGCGGCATTTCAAAAGACCGGGCAGCCTCCTTTTGAACAAGTGATGCCAGGACGATGAGTTCCTGGGCCGAAAGGCCTGTTTTCATAGCACGTGTGGTGAGCTTTCTGCTTGCGATATCTTTGAACCGACACACCATTTTTTTTAAAATGGCCGCAGGCGACGTGTCCCGTGAGAAGCGATAGGTATCGGGAAAGAGATAGCCTTCGAGGGTTTCGGCGGAGATACCCAGGGTTTTAATAAATTCGGCATCACGGCATGTTGCAAGAACCACGGACGAAGGCCCGAACCCGGCCTCCTGGATAATCCGGGCAACGTCAAAAAGCGTGCTGCCCTCGGGAAAGGTTATAGGATGGGAGTTGACTTCCCCCTTAAGCATCTTGTCGAGAATATCCTCGGGAGCAACCGGGCCAAAAAAGGTATATTCCCCTGATTTAATCTGGTGTTCAGCCTTTTTAAGACGGGCAAGAAGCAAAAACAGCAGGGGCCGGTCAATAAGATTATGGTGCCCCAGAATATGTGCTGCTTCTTTAAGACTGCTGCCGGGAGGAACGGTCAGGGTAACAGCCGAAGGTGACCAGGTCAGGGGTGTTGTGCGGTAGTGGTAGAAATACATGAGCAGTATAATTACCAGAACACCAAAAAACACGAATAAACATCCAAGACACGTTTTCATATATATTACAACGACTGGTTTCTATTAATGTAATCAAGATATCCCTGAAGGATGATTGCCGCAGCTATCTTATCCACATTTTTTTTTCGCTTCCGGCGGCTCATATCAGCTTCAAGCATCACTCGCTCGGCTTCAACGGTGCTTAGCCGTTCATCCCATGTTTCCACGGGAAGAGAAAAGGTCTGTTTCAGGTAGTCTACAAAGTCAAGCACCTGCTGGGCAGCGGGGCCCAGAGAGCCGTCCATGTTTTTAGGAAGGCCCACAACAATAGTTTCAGGACTGTATTTTTCAATGGTTTTTCGCAGTTCCCGGGAATCATATTCAGGGTTTTTGCGTGTTAACGTAGCGATACCGTGGCCCATCATGCCCATTTCGTCACTGATGGCCAAGCCCATTCTTTTTATGCCGAAGTCAATACCAAGAATTCTCATAATATCCGTTAAAAAGGGGAAAGCTCTGCATTATGTTGCAGAGCCTTCCTTTTGCCTTCATATTACAGGCTAGCCAAAGAGCGCCGAGCAGTCCCGCTGTAGCGGAATTTTCACCATGCACCCGGGCTGTTTTTAAACAGCCTGTTATAAAAAAACGTATCTAGAAACTGCGTATGCTTACCACTCTTCATCGGGATAGTAGCCAAGAAATTCATCATACAGATCGGTGCGGCGGTCAGTGTGCGGATTGTTAAAATCCGACCAATGGCGATATCTGGCAAGCATCACATTAATTTCCGCCATGACCACTTCGGGTTTGTCCGGATCGCCGGGGCCCGCAACAAATCCGCCGCCGGGATCGGTAATACAGCTGTTGCCGATATATACACAGCCGCGCTCCTCGCCCACGCGGTCGGCACAGATGCTGTATACGGCGTTCATCAGAGACATCTGTGCGGCAGATGTTGCTGCAGTGGGTTTTTCCTTTGTCTGAAGGGGGTCAACCACAACCCAGTTTGTTGAATCGCATATAATGTCAGCACCCTGGGCCGCAAGAATTCTGGTTACTTCCGGAAACCATACGTCATAACAGACACGGCAGCCTATCTTACCGAACGGCAGGCTGAAAACCGGGTAGCCCAGGTTGCCCGGTTCAAACCATAGCTTTTCTTCGTTCCACAGGTGTGTTTTGCGATAGGTGCCGATATAGCCCTCGGGGCCCACGACCACGACACTGTTGTAAAGGTGATTCCCCTCGCGTTCGGTTATGCCTGCGCAGATATAGGCGTTGTGTTTCTGCGCGGCCTTAATCCATTCCTCGGTTGTGGGGCCTTCGGGAACCTCCTCGGACAGTGCAAAGGCTTCCTGGCGGGAATTAAAAATATAGCCGGTGTTGCATAGTTCAGGCAGTACCATAAGCTCAGCGCCCTGTTTGCCTGCTTCGTCAATGATCTTCAGTGTTTCTTCAATATTGCGGTCTTTATTGCCGATGTGCGGCTCCATCTGTAGGGCTGCAACCTTTACAAGGCTTTCCTTGCCGGGTTCCCGTTCTCCGGGATAGGCTGGTACGGGAATTTGCTGAAACTTGCTTGTCATGACCATCTCCTTTGTTAGAGTTTGCTGTTAAAGGTCTCCTGCCGAAAGCGTTCGGCATATTTACCCGCTTTGAGTAAAAACCCATGAAGCAGTGCCCATTCTATAGAAGAATAAAACAGCATGTCAAGCATTTTGGACACCGGAGATGCTATTCTTTTTTTCGCACCTTTTTCAAAGCAAGGGATTTTTCTTCAAAGAAAGTTTTAAGGGGCGCGGGAAAAATTTTTACCACCTGCCGAATAAAGGGGTAACCATAGGAAATCAATACCGAATCTTTAAGCAGGCTGCCCCCCTGAGGGAAAAACAGGATGATTATAACGATACAGCAGATAATCACATACGCTTTGGCAGCACCAACCACGGCGCCGGCCATCTTATCAAGAAAACCCAGGCGTATGGTTTTGAGCAGCTTTGAGAGCAGCCAGCCGGAAATATTCACGATGAAATACGTGATAATAAAAAGCGAACAAAAGGCAGCTACTATCTGTGCCCAGCGGGGAGTTACATAGGGCGAGAGAAACGGGACGGCAACAAGGTAATACCGCCAGGAAACAAAACAGGCAAAAATGAGTGCTAGAAGAGAAAAGATTTCACGCGAGGCGCCTCGAAACAGACTCCGAATGGAAAAAAAACCCAGGATGGCAATAATTATCCAGTCGAAAAAGCTCATGTGGCGCCTTCCTGATAAAAAGGCCGTGGGAGCGCGGAACGATCAGTGAAACAATCGTTCTATCTTTTTACTGCTTTTCATCAGTCCGGTACTTTTGTTGAAAGGATCGTGGGCAAACCTGTTTTTACAGGCCGAGCACAGCACAAAGGAAAGCTCCTGATACACCTCTTCCTCCAGATCGTCCTCATCCACCAGCTCAACATCGGATAGCTGCTGCAGGGAGTCCTCTGGGTCTCCCCCGCCCTCATACAGTATTATTCCCTCAAAGTCTGAAAGTATTTGAATATGAACAATATATTTTATACTCCCGTCAGGAAGATATGTTCCGCACCTGTCACAGATGTGATCACCCATACACGTTCTTTCCGTGAAAATTAAAGATTATAAAGTTGCTTACCGATTATGTGAACCCAGTTTTTTTTAAGCACTTCCTGTGCTTCCTCTATCTTATCCACCCCGAGAATCACAATTGCCTGATCGCTCATTCTGCCGAGAAACGGATACAAATAATGCACATTAATATTGGCCTCTTTGAGCGGACGGACCACCGCGTTAAGACCGCCGGGATGATCAGGGGTTTCGACGGCAAGAACATCTGTTTCATACACTGAAAAATCATTGCCCTTTAAGATATTTAATGCTTTTTCGGGATCATCCACAACAAAACGAACGGTGCTTACTTCCGAGGTGTCGGCCACCGAGACCGCACGGATATTCACCCCTTCTTTACCCAGCAGCTCGCTGAGGTCTGCCAGCATGCCGGGTATATTTTTTAAAACAACAGAAAGCTGAATAATCGTCATCTTATTGCTCCTTTATATAGTCATAACCTAACTGAAAGCCCTCTTTGTTTATTTTCAACAAATGAGATTTTCCCGCCCCCAGTATTTCGGGAAGGTTCTTAATCATGCGTTCAAAGGACAGCAGATTGCTTATACGAACAAACGCCCCGAGAATAACCATATTGGAAACCCGGACATTGCCAAGTTCTTGAGCAAGATCAGTTGCGGGAATGCCCTTCACTTCAATATCTCCCCGGAGCGAGACGGTGTCAACCAGGGAAGCATTGTACAGCAGGAATCCGCCTGATTGAAGCAGGTTTTGAAACCTGAAAAAAGAAGGCTGATTCAGCGCAACGACAAACTCCGGCTCTGAGGCAATGGGGGACGCAATTTCCTCATCCGATATGGTAACCGTACAATTTGCTGTTCCTCCCCGCACCTCTGCCCCGTAGGAGGGCAGGTAGGTTACATGCTTGCCTTCCAGAAGGGCCGCTTTTGACAGTATCTGGCCGGTTGAAAGGACCCCCTGGCCGCCGAATCCGGAAAAAATGGTTTTGATTAACATTTTGTCTCTTTTATTACTCCCAATGGAAATTCTTTTGCCATTACCTCGTCTATCCATTTGCACGACCGCACCGGATCCATTCTCCAGTTTGTCGGACAGGGAGACAGAATTTCAACAAGGGTAAAGCCCGTCTTTTTCTGCTGATATTCAAAGGCTTTTTTAATGGCTTTTTTGGTTTTTCTGATATTTGCCGGGGAGTTTACCGCAACGCGCTCAAGATACGTGGTGTTGTTCAGCCCGGAGAGCAGTTCACAGACCTTTATGGGCGGCCCCTCCTTTTTGGCGTCTCGACCGGCGGGGGAGGTTGTGGTCTTCTGGCCCACCAGGGTCGTGGGCGCCATTTGACCGCCGGTCATGCCGTACACGGCATTGTTTACAAAGATCACGGTAATGCGCTCGCCCCTGTTGGCGGCATGCAGTGCTTCGGCCGTTCCTATGGCGGCAAGGTCGCCGTCTCCCTGATAGGAGAAAACGAGGTTTTTTATCTGAACCCGCTTAATGCCCGTTGCCACTGCCGTTGCTCTGCCGTGAGGGGCTTCAACCATGTCGATATCAAGATAGTAATAGGCAAGCACCGCACATCCTGCAGGGGGAACACATATTGCCTTGTCACTGAGTTTCATCTCATCCAGAAGCTCGGCGATGATCCGGTGAATGATGCTGTGACCGCATCCCGGACAGTAGTGCATGGGTACTTTGCGTAACGACTTGGGTCGTGTATAAACCTTTTTCACTTTCTGCGTTTCCTTTTGGATTGATAGTAATGCCGGGCCATACTGCGCGCCAGCTCCGCCGGCGTGGGCACGACACCGCCGGGTCTTCCGTAGAAGTGAATAAAACTCTTTCCCTCCAGGGCAAGCCGGACGTCATCAACCATTTGCCCGGTGCTCATCTCGAAAACGAAAAAGTCTTTAACCTTTTGACCAATCTCCACGAGTGCCTTCGTGGGAAAGGGCCAGAGGGTAATGGGGCGGATCATGCCGATGCGAATTCTCTCATCCTCCCTCCGCAGCCGCTTTATCGCACCTTTTGCTATGCGGGCGGCGGTACCGTATGCAACCACCACCATATCTGCTTCATCAAGAAGAAAGCCTTCCCAGCGTGTCTCATTCTGGGATATGCGTTCATATTTTCGCACGAGCTTCCAGTTGTGGTCTTCCATCTCCTTGGTGTCCAGAATGAGAGACTTTATCAGACGTGGGGGACGCCCCTTGGCACCGGTCAGGATATAATCCTTGTCCGGAAGCTTCTTCTTTTTCTTGGGAATGTTCACCGGCTCCATTATTTGTCCCAGCATGCCGTCTCCCATAACCATAACCGGTGTTCTGTACCGGTCAGCAAGGTCGAATGCCAGAAACGTCATATCAGCCATTTCCTGGACAGAACCCGGCGCAAGAACAACAACCCGGTAGTCTCCGTGCCCGCCCCCCCTGGTTGCCTGGAAATAGTCTGACTGTGCAGGAGCAATATTGCCGAGGCCGGGCCCGCCCCTGACGATATTTACAATAACCGCAGGAAGCTCCATACCGGCAAGAAAGGATATGGTCTCCTGTTTGAGGCTGATCCCCGGACTGCTGGACGATGTCATCGCGCGGGCTCCGGAAACACTTGCGCCCAGCACCATGTTTATGGAAGCAAGTTCGCTTTCCGCCTGTATAAATACCCCCCCCGGAACCTGGGCAAGACGTGAAGCCATGTATTCAGGCAGTTCGTTTTGGGGAGTAATGGGGTAGCCAAAATAACAGGTACAGCCGGCCTGGATGGCGGCTTCACCTATAGCGTGGGTTCCATACATCAGCTGTTTATTCACGGTATACCTCTATAGCAGCCTCCGGACACATCAGTGCACAGGTGGCACATCCGGTGCAACTTTTTTTAGGATCACATTCCGCATAAAAGTAGCCCTTTGTATTGTGCTTGTCGGAAAGAACAATAACATTCTTTGGGCAAAAGGCAATACAGTATGTACATCCCTTGCAAAACTCGATATCTATGTGTATTTTTCCCTTCATAAACAAACCAAAAAAAGTGATAAATCGGCAGATTCTACATGCTATTACATATGATGTCAAATTTTTCTTTGACCTGCCGGCCGCAGCGGTTTTGCACGGGGTGCGGCGGAGGCCATGTCACAGATGTTTCGAAAAGGCAGCTGTTGAAAAAGGCGTGTTGAGAAGCTTTTTTATGATTCAAGTTTCTGCAGCTCTTCCTTCACAATACGGCTGACCAGACCGCCGTCAGATTGCCCTGAAAGCTTTTTCATTAAAGCTCCCATAATTTTACCCATTTCTTTGGGACTTCTCACGCCGAGCTCGGATATGGTTGCCAGGACATGCTCTCGCACCTGGTTTTCCGAGAGCTGTTCAGGCAGATAGTGCTTTATGAATTCTATTTCCCGCTGCTCTTTGTCAGCAAGGTCCTGCCGCGCGCCTTTGATAAACTGCTCTATTGCCTCTTTTCTTTTTCGAACCATGCTCTGGAGAATCTGTTTTGCCGCATCTTCATCAACCGCAACGCCTTTCTCCTTTTCCTTGCGCTGCAGCTCGGCCAGTATCATCCTCAGCGTAGAAAGTTTTTCGGTTTCTCTGTTTTTAAGCGCATGTTTTATATCTTGACTTATCGTGTCCTTCACCGCCCGGGATCCTTTTGCCTGTTATTGTTTTTTTGCCTTTGCAAGCTGGCGTGTCTGTCGTTTCAGCTTTTTAATCTGTTTTCGCAGCTGGACCGTTTTTTTGCCGTCTTTTTCTGCAAGGGATGTGTCTTTTTCTGATTTGAGCTTGCGAATCTGTTTTTTTACATCCGCAACTTTCTTGGTGTCTTTTTTGACTTCCTTTATGGGCTCTCCGCGGGCCTTAAGGATTGCAACAACAAGTTCATCCTTTTTCATGGCAGAGGCGCCGGTTATTTCGTCATATTCCTTTGCGATTTCGCGCAGCTTGATAGCGGTTAGCTTTTCAAGTTCATCTCTACTGCTCATTATGTTACCTCCGACTCAGAAAATGTTTTATTTGTTACCCATCGTTGAAACCACCGACCATAACGGCAGAACAGGCAAGCTGTGAAAAGCGATACGCCCGTGTGGCTCTATTGCTCCCGGGGCTGTGCTGTCCGAAAACCTATTGGTAAACCCCCCGGGGTTATTGCCGGGGGGTTTATATAATTAAAACGTTTTTTCAAAAAAAGTCAAGAGAAAGCAACACAATTTAAGATGTTCGCCCAAATAAATGCTTTCTTATTCGAGACAGGTGGGAAATTTTTTATGTGCACAAAAAAATGCTTTACTGTATAAAAAATTTGTGAAAGAAAGGATATAATTGTTGTTTAGACATAACAGGAGGTGGTATGTCTCATATTCCCGCTGCACATTTTGAAGAAATTACCCCAACCATTTCACGGATGAAGCAGTTAAACCTCAAGGCGGCATTTCTTCATTCCGGCGGACCCGCCCCGGGAGCCAACCGGGTTCTTGGCGGTGCTGCAAAACAGTTTCTTGACAGGCACATTCCGGTGATCGGGTTTTTTAATGGCTATGAGTTTCTGCAGGAGCTTCCGCCCCAGGACTTTCGCCCCGGCAGACAGTTTGTGGAAATCGATACAGAAGTTCTGTCCCGCGCCATAGACGCTAACGGATTTATCCTGAGAACCGCACGGGCCAACCCCGGCAAACAGGTGCGCAGCCTTGACGACCTGGACAATCCGGAAAGGACAAAACAGCTTGACCGTATTCTTGATACACTGGAATACCTGCGTGTGGGCGCCCTTATTTCCATAGGCGGCGACGATACGCTCAAAACAGCAAACTATCTCAATGAGATGTGCAAAAAGAGGCTTGCAAAGAAACCCGACCTGTTTTTTCAAAACGCAATTATTCATGTGCCGAAAACCATTGATAATGACTACTACGGTATCCCCTGGACGTTCGGCTATTTTACTGCCGCAGAGGCGGCAGGTCGTATTGTTCGGGGGCTCTATGATGATGCAAAGGCTACCAACTGCTATCACGTCATAGAGCTTATGGGCCGCAAGGCAGGCTGGTATACTGCCGCTGCCAGTATATTTGCCCGGGGCACCAAAGCCATAATCCCGGAAGATTATGAAGGGAAAAAGGATTTCAGTTTTGAGCAACTTGCCCAGGACCTTATTGTCCTTGTGCTCAAGCGTGAGCGCATAGGGAAGGGATATGGTGTTTTCTGTATTGCAGAAGGGCTTGCCGATCTGCTTCCGGAAGAAGAGAAGGAAGCCATAGAAAAGGACCGGTTCGGGAACCTGCGTCTTGCTGAAGCAAAAATCGGAGAGCGTGTGGCAAAAAAACTTGAAGAACTGTACAAAGAAAAGACCGGGAAGAAGAAAAGCTTTAAACCCCAGATCGCAGGCTATGAGACCCGGCAGAATCCCCCGTCCCTGTATGATGTTCTTTTAACATCACAGCTGGGTGTGGGGGCGTATCGGCTTATTGAGCAGGGGCGTTTCGGGCAAATGGTAACGGTCAGAGATAATCTTGAAATTGACGGCATTCCTTTTGACGAGCTCATTGACGCCGAAACCCTTAAGGTCCGTAATCGTAGTATCGACATCGGAGGGGATTTTTACCGGCTGTTGCGCTCAATTGAAGAGACTTTTTTTGAGTAATCTTTCACCACCTCCCGGCACTGGCACACCATCCCCGGGGACAGTGTTATAGCAAGATTTATTGCATTTTTGCAATATGGTTTGCAACGCGTTGTGTTTTTGCAACACGCCGTATCGATAAATTCTTTTTATCTTCCTTAACGCATCCCATAACAGCCTGATAAACCATTCTATTCATACATTTCGTCAAACATGGCATCTCTTTTGCAGTAACATATGTCAGAGGAATAATTATGAAGATTGCGATACCCCTTTTTGGAACAAGAATTTCTCCTCGTTTTGACCACGCGCCGCGTGTGCTGCTTGCCTGCACAGCCGATTCAGGCAAAACAGTCGAACAGCATGAAATTCTATTTCAGGGGAGCTCATTTAATGAGCGGGCACAGCAGCTCATACAGGCCGGTGTTGACGTGGTCATATGCGGCGGTATCTCCACCCAAACGACGGCCCAGCTAAAGGCAAACAGTATAGATGTCATCGCATGGGTCACCGGGGAAGCACAACATGCTCTGCGGCTTTTTCTCCAGGGCAGGCTTAAACAGGGAGCCATGCTGTGTCAGGGACAGCGTTCCAAAAGATGGCGTTTCTGTGTTCAGCAAAGAGGCTGCAAACAGGACCAAGAAGAACAATAACCACAAAGGGAGGTTTTTGATTTGGCAGGATTTGGCTCCACGGACGGCGACCCTGCGACTGAGTGTAAAAAAGCCAGGTGCTTATCGGCAAACCACTGCGCTTTGTTTGGGCGTTGATGGGTAGAAAGCGGGTTATGCACGGCAACCAGCTGATTCAGGACCACGGGATCGGTGGTTCGGGAACAGGCTTCACATATAATAACAGTTATGTTATTCTTATAAAGATTATGTGCATAACCAATACATCAATAAAGGAGGTTTAACAGAAAATGAGCAATGATACATGTGAAAAAGACAGCAGCTGCAGCACCTGTGGAGATTCTGAGAGTTGTTCCCAGGCACAAAAGGAAGCCCACGATCAGGAGCTTATCGAAAAAAAGATGGGCAAAATAAAATATAAATTTGTTGTACTCAGCGGCAAAGGCGGGGTGGGAAAGAGCTCCGTTGCGGTAAACCTGGCCGCCTCTTTGGCACAGAAGGGACATAAGGTGGGCATTGTGGACGCGGACATACATGGGCCCAATATCCCCAAAATGCTGGGCGTCGAAGAAGAAAAGCCCCTGGCAGCCGAAGAGGGCATCCTGCCGATTCCCATCACCGACAACCTCAGGGTTATGTCCATCGGATTTTTTCTGCGCCAGCGTGAAGACGCCGTCATTTGGCGCGGCCCCCTTAAACACAGCCTGCTCAAGCAGTTTTTCGGCGAGGTGCAATGGGGAGATCTGGACTATCTGATCGTCGACATGCCGCCCGGAACCGGGGATGAGGCCTTGAGCACCGCCCATTTACTTAAGGAACTCAACGGGGCGGTTATTGTTACCACTCCGCAGGATGTTGCGCTTCTTGATTCCCGCAAGAGCATCACCTTTTGCCGTGAACTCAAGTTGCCGCTGATAGGCGTTGTTGAAAACATGAGCGGCATGGTCTGTCCCCACTGCGGCAAAGAGATCGACCTGTTTAAAACCGGGGGCGGCGAGCGGATTGCACAGGAGATGAAGGTTCCCTTTCTGGGGCGGATTCCCCTTGATCCCGAGATGGTGATATGCACCGATGATGGGAAACCCTTTGTTCTCACACACCCGGAATCCGGCGCTGCCGTTTCTTTCGGAAAAATTGCCGAGAACTGGCAGAAACGTCTTGACGGCAAATAACTACATTTACAGTAATGGAGGTATATATGAAACGAATAGCCTTTTCCTGTGAAGGAAATCAAGGCCTGCAGGCAGAAATGAGCATGCACTTCGGCCGGTGCCCTTTTTACACCATTGTTGATGTCGACGATAACGAGGTCAAGGAGGTTCAGGTGATTGAAAATCCCTATTTTCAAAATCACGTACCGAACGTTGTGCCCGGCTTTATCAACGAGCAAAACGCTAACGTGATGATTGCCGGCGGCATGGGGCCCCGGGCCATACAGATGTTTGAGGGCTACGGCATTGAGGTGGCAACGGGTCTTGGCGGCATTGTGGAAAATGTACTCAAAGCCTATCTTGACGGCAGAGTACAAGGAGCGTCTGCCTGTTCACACGACCACGGTGACAGCTGCGGAGGCCATTAGAAATGAAAGTAGCAGTTTCATCAACCGGCAGCACCCTCAAGGACACTGTTCATACTTCTTTCGGCCGCTGTGATTTTTTTCTTATGGTTGATACCGAAACCATGCAGAGCAGCGCCGTGAAGAACGAATTTTCCGGTGCCGCAACGGGTGCGGGGACCGCCTGTGCCCAGGTGGTTTTCGACCACGGCGCCCAGGCGGTCATCAGCGGGCAGGTGGGGCCGAACGCCTTCGAAGTCCTGGAACAGGGAGGTATTGAAATATTTCTCTGCCCGCCCGGCCTGAGCGCGGAAGAGGCAGTTGGTAAACACAAAGAAGGCACGTTGCGAAAAATGCACATAACCAAATTTTAGAAAAGAGGTGCTCAGTGAACGTATGTATTACATCCACGGGAAATGATCTCAGCGTTCCCCTTGATCCTCGTTTCGGCAGGTGCCGTTTTTTCCTGTTCGTTGACACGGAAACAGGGTCGTGCGAAGCAATTGAAAATCCTGCACAGATGGCAGGCGGGGGTGCCGGCACAAAAGCGGCACAGCTGGTAGCAGCAAAAAATGTCAGCGCGGTGCTTACCGGAAATGTCGGCCCCAACGCATTCAGCGCCCTGGAGGCGGCCGGCATACAAATCTACACCGGCCAGTCCGGAACGGGACAGGAGGCCCTGGAGCGCTTTAAAAAAGGCGACCTTCAGTCCACGACAGCTCCGTCCGCTGAGCGCCATGCCGGAATGGGCGGCGGCAGGCGGCAAAGATAGTGATGTATCTGCACTAGAAACCCTAGAAAAAGGAGCAGCAATGGCTGCAAAAATAGATCTTGAGAAGTGTACCGGATGCGGGACCTGCGCAGAGATATGCCCGGTTGAAGCAATTACCGTGGACGGCAAAGCGACCGTAGACGAAGAAACCTGTGTTGACTGCGGGACCTGTGTTGACGAGTGTCCCGAAAACGCCATCTCTTTGGATTAGGCGGTAACCAGGGGAATCAGCTGATAATCACCGGGGCCGCATTGTCGGGCGTTTATGATATGGAGCGGGTGGCGGAAACAGCGTACCATGGTACCGGAATGTGCCGCGAAAGCCCCGTCCCGCCCCGGGCGGGATAAGCGGGGTCCCCGCAATACGGGAGCCAAGGACAAGCAGCACGTATCTAATTATAAAATGTAACCACCGCGTCCATGCCCCGCCTTGCCCCGCGCACGCAACGGGATTTTCAATGGGCGGGGAGCATCACTATTCCCGCCGGAGCAAAGCAGGGACAAGAGCTTGAAATACCCGGGTCGGGCCCTGCGGGGGCGGAGACAATTATTCTTGAGATAGTATAAAAATGAAAATGACATTTTCTCCCATCGGCGTGATACACACGCCGCACAAAGAGGTTGCCGGGACCCCTATCCAGCCGGTATTTTCCCAGGGTGCGAAGGGCACCGTAGAGGTGTTCGCCGAGTACCGGAACGGGTTGCAGGATCTTGAAGGGTTTTCCCATATTATTCTCATGTACTATTTTCATGCATCAGAGGGATATTCGCTTTTGTGCCGCCCCTTTCTGGACACCAGACAGCGGGGTGTTTTTGCCACACGTGCCCCGAAAAGGCCCAACCCCATAGGCCTTTCAATCGTGGAGCTGGTCGGGATTGCCGAAGGGGTGCTGACCGTCAGCTCTGCTGATATGCTGGACGGAACCCCGCTGCTGGATATCAAGCCCTATATTGAACCCTTCGATGTGCGGCAGGAAACAAAGGCAGGATGGTATGACCAGGCACAAAACAACACCCAGACCTTGGCTGACGACAGGTTTGTCCACAACAAAAACAGGAGGATAACATAATGCCGCTTTACGAATACCGGTGCACCGCATGCGGTACATTAAACGAGGTTCTTTCAAAAGTGGGTGACAGCGGAGACACCCTGACATGCAAGCAGTGCGGAAGCACGGCCCTTGAAAAAATGATGTCTGTGAGCACCATTCCGTCCTTTGCCGGCCCTAAGCAGGGAAAGACCTGCTGCGGCAGGGACGAGCGCTGTGACAGCCCGCCGTGCGGAACGTCATGCTGCAGCAAATAGCCCCCGGCAGGTAAAAAGGCCGTAATGCACGCACACACTTGCCCGGAAAGCAGTGCAACTATCCGGCAGTTGTTTGGAGGGATAAAGAAACACATGGGAAAACGACCCGATAGCTGGAAGGACATGTATGCCGACAAACAGGAACAGGAGGAGCACCAGGGGCCTGTACTTTTTTATAATGAGACGGTTATTGATCATTTCACGAACCCCCGCAATGTGGGTGAAATGATCGATGAAGAAGCCGACGGCTTTGCCGTCGTGGGTGATCCCTCGTGCGGCGACCAGATGAAACTCTGGATAAAAGTTGAAGCAGGGCGCCTCTGGGATATTAAATTTAAATCATTCGGCTGCCCCGGCGCCATCGCAACCAGCAGCATGGCAACGGTCATCGCCCTGGGAAAAAGCATTGAAGAAGCAAAGCAGCTGACGGATGACGATGTTATTAATGCTCTTGGGGGAATCCCCGAACACAAGGAGCACTGCTCTTTGATGGGTATTAGCGCCCTGCTGGAGGCCGTTAAAGATTATGAACAGAAACAGCGTTCGGGAAAATGATTTACCTTGACCACAACGCCACAACACCGGTTGATTCCCGGGTCTTTGATGCCATGGTTCCTTATTTACGGGAACACTTCGGCAATGCTTCAAGCTATTATCAGGTCGGCCGTACAACCAAAGCTTCCCTTGAGCGTGCCCGAACAGTAGCAGCACAATTTCTTGGGGTTCGGTCCCGCGAGATTATCTTTACGGCAGGGGGCACGGAATCGGACAACCTGGCGGTTCGGGGCGTTGCACAGGCACTGAAAAAAACGGGCAAACACATCATTACCTCGTCGGTAGAGCACCACGCTGTTCTTAGAACCTGCCGCCAGCTTGAAGCGGACGGTTTTTCGGTCACCTATCTCCCGGTTGACGGCCAGGGCCGTGTCGACCCTGATGACGTGCGAAAAAACATCCGCCCGGACACCATTATTATCAGCATCATATATGCAAACAACGAGACGGGTGTTATCCAGCCGGTAGAGCACATCGGCTCACTGGCCCGTGAACACGGAGTCTGTTTCCATACCGACGCAGTCCAGGCGGTGGGAAAATTGCCGGTTTGCGCCGGTGACATTTTTGCGGACCTGCTTTCCCTGTCGGCACACAAGCTGTACGGCCCAAAGGGTGTGGGAGCGCTCTTTGTGCGTGAAGGCGTGCCCTTTGCTTCCGTAATAACCGGCGGGAGCCATGAGGGAGGGTTCAGGGCGGGAACTGAAAACATCCCGGGCATTATCGGACTTGCAGAAGCACTGAAACTTGCCGCTGCAGACCAGGAAGAAGAAACATCGCGGCTTGCCGTTCTCAGGGACCGCCTGGAGCAAGAGATTGAGAACAGCATTTCAGATGTGTGCATCAACGGCCGAAAGGCACCGCGGGTGCCGAACACATCGTCTATAAGTTTCCGGTTGATAGACGGGGAGTCGGTTTTGCTGCACCTTGACCTGCAGGGCATTTGCGCATCAACCGGGTCAGCCTGCACCACGGGTCAGGCCGACGCCTCCCATGTGCTGCTGGCCATGGGTGTTGATCCGCTCATTGCCCAGGGAACCATCCGTTTTTCCCTGGGACGGGGCACAACCGAGAGGGATATTACCACGACGGTCGCTGCCCTGGTCGACATTACCCATAAGCTGCGGTCCATATCGAGCCTGAAGGCTCTATAAAGAGAAGGATAAACATATGCTGAGACTAACCATTCTTTGTGAAAACACAGCTGTTGCGATGCCGGGGCTTCTCGCCGAGCACGGTTTTGCGGTTTTAATTGAACATGGCGGGCAAACCTATCTGTTCGACACGGGCCAGAGCAATATCATAATCAGCAATGCGGCCTGCTTGAACAAGGACCTTTCCCGGGTGAGTAAAATTTTTTTGAGCCACGGACATTTTGACCATACCGGTGGGCTTGCAACGGTTCTTGAGCAGACCGGTTCTGTTGCCGTGTACGCGCACCCCGCTGTTTTTCAGAAGCGCTTTGCCCAGATAAAAAAGAGCAGCGGGAAAACACAGAGAAACATCGGCATGCCCCACACACGCGACAGCCTTGAGGCCCTGGGGGCAGATTTTGTCTTTAATACGGCCTTCAGCGAAGTTGCCGACGGGGTGTTCCTCACGGGCGAAGTGCCCCGGGAAAGTGCTTTTGAAAAAGAGGACACAAGGCTTGTTGTTGAAAAGGACGGAAAGCCGGTACAGGACCTGCTGCCGGATGATCAATCACTGGTTATCAGGACCGCAAAAGGGCTGGTGGTTGTGCTGGGATGTGCACACGCCGGTATGATTAATACCCTGAACCACATAAGTCGATGCCTGGCCGGAGAGAAGACACACATGGTGCTGGGAGGAACCCATATGGGATTTCTTAATGATGAACAGGTGCAAAAAACTATAGAGGCGCTTGCCCCATTCTCACTGGAACGGGTGGGCGTTTCTCACTGCACGGGCCTTGCACCGGCAATGAAAGTCATGCAGGCATTCGGCAAAAGGTTCTTTTTTGCCAACGCAGGCAGTGTTGTTACCCTGTAGCATAATCCCTTGACACTGCGCTGTTTATGGACTATTTAAAACAGCGGAAAACGGGGTCGCCCGAGGCACGGAATGATTCTTGATTTGCTTAAAGAGCAAGTGCAAAAAAAGGCCGCAGAGCGCAGCATTGTTGATGTGCGTATCGGGCTGTGCTATACCGGCGTACTGCTTGACGACGGTTCAACAGGCGTAGCGTTTACCTTTCGCGATGAGCTGGGGCGGGGATGTCTGCGCAGGGGCGGGCCGTTTGCCGGACAGCGGGCGGATGCCGTTATTGAAGGAATCACCTCCCCGGACCTTCTGGAGCGCACTGTGGGGATTGCAGCTGCCAACGCGCTTTTAAGCGGCCGGAACAGCAGTTTTATCGAGGGCGATACCCTTGATGTGCTTGAGCCGGGACCCGATGATGTTGTGGGCATGGTGGGCTATTTCGGGCCGGTTGTGCCCGGCCTGAAAAGAAGGGTTCGGGAGCTGAGAATTTTTGAAAAAAAGACAATGGGGGACCCTGATGTGTATCCCGAAGAAAAGATGTTCGAGCTGCTTCCCTCATGCACCATTGCCCTCATAACCTCTACTGCTCTTATTAACAAGACGCTTGAAAAGATACTTGAGGTTACCCGACAGTGTAAAAAGACGGCCCTTGCCGGTGCAAGCACACCCCTGGCTCGCGAGGTGTTTAAATCCCGGGGCGTGACGCTTCTGTCCGGAATCGTTATCACGGACCCGCAGGGGATGCTCCGGGTTGTAAGCGAAGGCGGTGGTACCCGTTCTTTCAAGGGGCTGGTGAAGAAAGTAAACGTAACGGTGTGACGCTGAGAAAGGAGTAACGGTGGATAAAAACCCAAAAAAAATTGTCATTATCGGCGGTGTGGCATGCGGCATGAAAACAGCATCACGGCTCAGGAGACGGGACCCTGATGCAGAAATTACCGTCATTGAGAAAGGCGGCTATCTTTCATATGGTGCGTGCGGGTTTCCTTACTATCTTTCAGGAATGGTGAAGGAACATACCGGCTTGCTGGACACGCCCATCGGCGTGGTGCGTGACGAGGCCTTTTTTAAGAACGTGAAGGGTGTTACAGCCCATGTTCACACCGAAGCGATAAAAATAGATCCCGGGCAAAAGACTGTTGAGGCGCGCAGCACCGATACCGGTGAGCGGCTGATCCTTTCATATGACAAGCTGGTGATGGCCACCGGCGCGTTTCCGTTTGTTCCGCCGCTTGAGGGTAAAGACCTGGAGGGGGTTTTCCGCCTTTCAAGCATGGAAGACGCCCTTGCCGCAAAGAAATTTCTCTCGGAAAAAAGTGTACAAAAGGGGGTTATTGTGGGCGGCGGTCTGATCGGGCTTGAGGTTGCAGAAGCCTTGAGCCTGCAGGGTATTTCCGTTACGGTGGTTGAAAAGCTTGAACACATTGTCCCCGGGCTTCTTGATAAGGAGATGGCGCTTCTTTTAACCCGATATCTCGAGCAAAAGGGCATCAGCATACGCACGGGCATTTCTGCCCGGAAATTTGCAGATAACGGCAGCGGAATGCTGAAAGCCGTAGTCACCGAGGACGAAGAGATTCCCGCGGAGTTTGCGCTGGTATCAATCGGCGTCAGACCGAATGTTTCCCTTGCCCGGGAAGCGGGCATTGAGATTGGAGGCACCGGAGCAATAAAGGTCAACGAGCATCAGCAGACAAGCGATCCCGATATTTACGCGGGCGGTGATTGCGCTGAAAACATGCACAGGCTGACCGGCAAGGCCGTATACACACCCATGGGGTCAACGGCCAACAAACACGGCAGGGTTATAGCCGACCATATTGCCGGAGATGATACGGCTTTTCCGGGTGTTATGGGAACGGGTATTTTCAAAGTGTTTGATTATAGCGTCGGCCGCACAGGTTTGTCGGAGCGTGAAGCAAAAGAGCAAGGCTTTGACACAGTATGTGCCACGGTGTCGGGACCCGACAGGCCCCATTTTTATGAGGGGGCACAACCCATTATCATAAAACTTATTGCCGAGAAGGCAACGGGGAACATTCTCGGCGCCCAGATGCTGGGCCTGGGAGACGTGGCAAAACGGCTTGATATCGTTGTTTCTTTTTTGAGTTTCAACGGCACGGTAGAGCGGCTTGCAGCACTTGATCTTGCCTATGCACCGCCCTATTCTCCTGCCATGGACAACATTATAACTACGGCAAATGTGCTGGGCAACAAACTGAGCGGTATTGCCCTCGGGTGTTCACCCCTTGAGGTGAAAACGAAGCTTGACCAGGGTGATGATTTTGTCTTTCTTGACGTGAGGAGTCCCGGTGAGTATGAGGAGGTGCGCATCGACCACCCGGCAGTACGGTTGCTGCCCTTGGGCAGGCTTCGAACCGAAGCAGACAGCCTTCCCCGGGACAAGGAGATCCTCATCAGCTGTAAAACAAGCCTTCGGGCATACGAGGCCCAGCTGATTCTTCAGGCCCGGGGCTTTGAACGCGTCAGGTTCATGGACGGCGGTATTCTTGCATGGCCCTTTGCCGTTGAACAGTAGGTTTCAATTTTAAACCGTCCTCTCCTCCCCTTGGGCAGGGGGCTTGCAGGCGAACGAACTGACCAGCAAACCACAGGACAAAGGTTTTCAAAGATCCGGTCATTGCCGACGAAGTGAAGCAATCTCTACGTTTGTCATTGCGCAACAGCACAATTGCTTCGTCATTGACCATCGGCGCCTTCCCCGAAAGAACGTACTGCGTAAATGCCCCCGCACCGGTATCGTTGCCCCCCCCACCCGGGTGGTGAGGAAGTATTTTCCGCTGGAGGGGGGCAGGTTGGGATGACGGGCGGTTCAGGCGCCACAGCACAGAGGGTATTAGCCCGTTCTGTACCTGGTGATCCAGTAAATCCCTTCCCGGGGGTTGCCGTATCTGATCCTGTCCGGAACAATTTCAATGATCCGGTAGTTAACCTCCGGTGGCAGTTCCTTTATGCCGAGATTTTTAAGGGATTTCATGATATTCATCTTTTTCAGCGAATCGTTGAACTTTTTGGGGTTTTCCCGCCGCCGGTATACTTTTGCGCTGCCCCAGGCCTGCACACCCTTGAAGCCTAGGTAATCCTCCTCGGAATTGTATGGGGCTGCAATGGAAAAAGCCACCTTCTTATTCTTTTCCAGGTTTGCAAATTTCCCGCCGCCTTCTGAAAGAATGTAAAAGGACATATCACAGAAACGAAATTCAAGCGGGGTGGATCTCGGCACATCATTTCGACAGGTGCTCAGATGGAGTACGAGATTGTTATTGAGATATTTTTTAAGTTCGCGCTGAAAGGCGGTTACTGTTTTGATTTTTTTCAACCGCATACCCGCCTTCACATAGGCGGCCTCTACGGGTTTGGCCAACGGCTGCTGTTTAATTCTCGGCAGGAGCTTCCCCCTTTTTCTTGTTTATGGCTGTTAATGGTGTGTCAAGTTATAGTATAATAGCAGCCCTTGTACAAGAGAGGCTCTTAAAAAACGGTAAAGCAAACATGAATACAACACCCTGGAAACGGCTGTTGGCACAGAGCATACATACAGCAGACCAGCTCCACAATTTTTTTGGTGATCCGGTGTGCGAACCAGAGATCGCGGCGGTGGCCGGGCAGTATCCCCTGCTCATAAACCCCTATTATCTGGGACTTATTAAGAAGGCCGGTGATCCACTGTGGCGGCAGGCGGTGCCAAGCGGGGCAGAGCTCATGGACGCCGAAGGAATGGACGATCCCCTGGCGGAGGAGCAGTTTTCTCCTGTTTGCAACATCACCCACCGGTATCCCGACCGGGTCCTGTTCCTGGTGTCAAACCGGTGTGCCCTGTATTGCCGGTTCTGCACTCGAAAACGAAAAATCGGAAAAGGGTTTCCGGTTAATGAAAAGACCATTGCAGAGGGAATTTGTTATATTAAAGAGCAAACGAAGGTGCGGGATGTGCTGGTATCCGGAGGGGATCCGCTGCTGCTTGACGATGAAGAGCTTGCAGACATTCTCCACGGGCTTCGTGCAATAGAACATGTTGAAATAATACGCATCGGCACCCGCGTTCCGTGCGTTCTGCCCCAGCGAATAACAGGAAAACTGGCAAGGACCATACAACGGTTTCATCCCGTATATATCAATACCCACTTTAACCACCCTGATGAAATTACTCCCGAAGCAGTACGTGCATGCGGCATGTTAAGTGATGCAGGTATTCCCCTTGGCTGCCAGACAGTGCTGCTCAAGGGCATTAATGATTCTTCGCCGGTTATGCGGCAGCTCATGAACAGACTGCTCAGGATACGGGTCAGGCCGTATTATATCCACCATGCTGATTTAACCCGGGGCACCAATCATTTTCGCACGTCAATTAAAACAGGGCTGGATATTATGCGGGCGCTCAGGGGAAACACATCCGGCATGTGTGTTCCCCACTATGTAATCGACCTTCCCGGGGGGGGCGGCAAGGTACCCCTGACGCCGCAGTATATCATGGGGGTCCGCCGGCAGGAACTGGTTATCAAAAACTACCGGGGTGAACTTTTTTCCTATAAAATTTCTCCCGAAGACGTACCGGTTCTTTCCCCGAAGAATCTACTCTGATTGTTCCACGTCGCGGTAGCAGCGAATGTCGGGCCCGCTGCGTGACGGCTGAATGAGTTGTGTTAGTAGCACTTTAAGTTCCTGCACGCTGTCGGGCTGCGCTTGGGTCCGGGCAAGTATCTGGACGAGTTGTTTTTTCATTCCGTTCTCCCTTTGTTGAGGGGATTGGAACGTTTACGGGTCTATTATACCGGAAACAAGAGAAAGAAGCTGAGCTGTATACCGGCACCTATACTTGCAGAACCTGTTTGTTTCTGTTTTAATGATACAACGGCTGCAAAATTCCGGTATGAACAATTCCTGCAGACCCGGACAGCTTCCTGACGGACTGCTGCACCGACAGGTCGGCAGGTGTTAACTGCCTTAGGACAAGAAAGGAACCTCATGGGCGATATATTGGAGACAAAGCTTCACGCTGTTGAAGAGCTGACCCGGCAAGGCCTGGACGCGGAGAAGACCGAAGAGATTCTCAGGATTATTCAAGGACCCGTCATGTCCCGGGATGTGCTTGAGCGCGTCAGGCTCTACAGTGAAACATTGCCCATGGCCCTTGAAACACCCTTTACCCCCGGACAGCGATACCTGCATTTTCTCTGGGATCTTTTTGACAAGACGCCCCTGAGCCTCATTGTGCCCTTTTCAATCCCCTTTCGACGGCTGCTGGGCAGCTGTCTGTTCAAAAAGTGCGGTGTTGCCATGATTGCAGAAGAGAACGTGCGCTTTAATTTCGGCCAGCTTCTGGAACTGGGGGACAACGTGTTTTTTAACCGCGGGGTATACCTTGACACCAAGGGCGGTGTTGTTCTGGGCAACTCGGTCGCCCTGGCCGAAGATGTGCGCATTTTTACCCACAGCCATTCAGAGTCATCGCACATGGAACGGACATACCACACGGTGGTTATTGAGGATTATGCCAAAGTATACGCCGGCGCAACGATATTGCCCGGGGTGACCATAGGCAAGCAGGCCATTGTAGCCTCGGGCTCCATGGTTACCGAGGACGTGCCCGCAAATATGGTTGTCGCGGGGATTCCCGGGCGGGTTATCCGGGAGCGCAAAACCGAGGGCCGCAGCGAAGATGAGCTTGACCATCTCTGGCTTTTTTAACCGTTCCCGGCAGTTCCCTTTAGAACCCTATACTTCATACCCCTGTTTTACCCTCCACAGCAGTGTTTCCGGCTGATGATGCCCCTCCTGCATCGGGGACCTGTGCAACCGCTCATTGGTTTGGGAAAACGCCCTATAAAAATGAGACCGTCCCCTTATTTTAACACAGGCAAAAATAGTGTATTACTATGCTGTCTGGAAACCCCAAAACTTTATGAGGAGGTATGTCATGAAAGTACTAAACAGAAGCTTTTTGTTGACGGTCGTGTGTCTGCTTGTTGCGTTTACGGTTTTGCCTGCGTCGGCAGAGCAGCCACGGCAGCAAACGGCCAAGAGTCCTGCACTTGAAGGAAAGATCAATATTAATTCAGCCACGGCAGAACAGCTGACCCTGCTTCCGGGTATCGGGAACAAGACAGCCGGGGCCATTGTACAGTACCGGACGAAAAACGGTAATTATAAATCCCTTGAAGATCTTACCGGCGTAAAGGGCATCGGTTTTAAAACGCTGGAAAAAATCCGGGTATATTTAATGCTGGACGGCGAGACAACCCTGGCAAAGAAGTAAGGCTAACAAGGGCTGCTCCTGTTCTCGGCATGAGCAGCCCTTGTTTCCGCAGCAAGATACTCAGACTCGGCGCGATCAAAATGGGACCAAAACGTACGGCCCCGCAGCAGATCACCCCGCAATATAGAGGATAAACCATGCTTCAACATAAAGATGAATGAACAGGGGGATGAGGATGCTTTTTGTCCGCAGGGCGATTGCGCTTAGAACAGGAGACCCCACAAGCATACCAAAGGCTTCCATGTCCGGTTTGATAAAATGGTAGAGGGTTTCACAAAGCGCTACTATCAGCAGGGCAAGAACAGCGGCAGTCTGAGAGGAAAGCCGGTTTTTCGGTGATGCTGTCCCCTCACCCGCCAAAAGGTTTTTCAGGCTGAACAGGAGAAACCCCCGGTGCAGGAACTCCCAGCCCAGAAGCGTAGAAAAGGTAAATACGGCAAACCGTGTATACACAGCCGCTGAGGAGCGGGCATAGGTGTGATAGTAGTTCTGATAGGCCGGATTAAGCCGGATACTATAAAGACACAGGGGAACCAGTATCAGCACACCGGCAAGCCACAGGAGCCCTGTTTTTGAAATTTTCGGCAGGCAGACGCCAAGGCTGGACCAGGATGTTTTTAAAAAAAGTGGTACCACCACAAGGGGCACCCCGAACCGCAGCACAAAAATAAGAGCATGAAATCCGTTTCCATATACGAAATATTTTGAATAATACCGGCAGAGAAACTGAACAACAAGCACGGAGAAGATGATTATACACAGCTTTTTTGTGTTCTGTTCCATGCAATGCTCTGTCTGTTTAAGGGCTTTCTTTATCTTTCACCTTGTTATCAGCCATAAAGGCTGTTATAATTCTTTGATTCGGTTGTCATGATACTAGTCTACAAAATGTTTTATGTCAATGTACAGTTCACATGGAACAGCAGGTTAAAGAGCACTCCTTTGAATTTGATCCGTCCCGTTTTGTTGAAAGTTTTTTACAGGTCAGCAGGGAGATTGTAGTCAGGCCTAGAGACTTCTTTCGTCAATTGCCGGGCACCCCGCAGGTGAGAAATCCTTTTATTTTTCTGCTTGTGTGTTCGTTTCTTGCCGCTCTTTTTATGGCAAATTTACGCCAGGGAGATATAACCCTCTTTGCCCTGCTGCTGTTTTCCAATGTTTTGTCAGCCTTTGTGGGCAGCTTTGTTCTTCATGTTATTGTTTCAAAGGTGTTCGCCACCTCCCTGCTTTTTGGATCGACCTTTCGTATTATAGCCTACGCGAGCCTCATGGACCTGGGTTCATGGATTCCCGTGCTGGGGCCCATTGCCTATTTTTACGGGCTCTATTTGATCTATCTCGGCCTCCAGGAACTGCACCACCTGAAACCCCGTCAGGCAGGGCTGGCCGTTATCTCCATTTTGATCATTGTAACCGTGTTGCTTTCCTGTTTGATTCTTCTGGCACCGGACAGCATACATGAGGCAATGAAAATTCTTGATCCGGAGCAGGCGGGCTTACAGGGCCCGTGAGACGTATTGCGCCGCCGAGCGTTTCCCGCACGTCATGAAGGAACCAACAACCACACGTACGTCCACGTGAAAAAGCGCATTTTTCCCGATGAAAACCGGTTTCAAACACCACCCGCCATGCGGGTGGTTGTTGTCTCAGCTGCGTTCCAACTCCTCTTTGTTTTTTGCAAAGAATGCAGGAAGGGAGATTTTCTGGAAGGGCAAAAACAGCAATCCAAGGACTACGATGGGTATAAACTGGAGAAAATGCAATGCAACCGCATAGGAAAGGGCCTCCGGTTTGGACACCCCAAAAAAGCTTAATCCAAGCACACAGGCATAATGATAGGTTCCTACAAAGCCGGGTGCTGCGGGAAGCATGACCCCCAGCGCGATTATAACGGTCAGGGCACAGGCTTTGATCAGTGAAAGCTTAAAGCCGAAGGAAAAGAAAAGCACATATGCGGACAATCCGATACTCAGCCATATAACAATTGAAAGGACAACAACGTAGAGGGTCCTTTTTATATCAGGCAGAATCTGCAGCCCCTCGATAAACGAGTGTGCCATGCGGGAAAGGGGCTTTTGAAGACGCGCGGGCACCAAGGTCAGGATATGCTCGATCTTTTCCAGAGAAAATTCTTTTTTCACGGCAAGAAATATTAAAACGGCCAGCACGGAAAAAGAAACGCTGAGGGTTATAATACCGGTCTTAAAAATTATGGGAGGTAGTGAAATTCTCACCACAACCACAAACAGCACAACCATAATCGTCAGCATGTCGAAAACACGTTCAACAACGATGGTCGCCATGGTGGAGGACATTCTGACGCCGCTTTTCTGCTTGACCAGGTAGGGCCGGACAAATTCGCCCAACCGTGCAGGCAGAACCCCTATGGCCATGAATCCCACGGAAGAAATTGCCAGCAGCGGGCCCTGCCGGTATTTTACCAGGGATTCAAGAATTACCCCCCAGCGGTATGATCTCAAAAAATGGACCAGGAGCATAACCCCCACCACAAGAAGAAAATAATTGTAGTTTGCATATTTAAAGGTTTCCAGAAATTCAGAAACATCTATACCCCGCACCGCAAGATAGAGGAAAAGAGCGCTTATAACAAGACCGACAAAAACATTTTTTTTCATAACCGTGGTTTTTAAAATAATAAGATACAGTTGCTATGACAATAGTATACAGCAGTATGGGCAAAGTGCGGCAAGATGTAAAGCATAATTTAAGAACACACCGGGATTTTGCCCCTAAAAAAGAGGATGGAAATAAAAAATGTAATAATGGCCGCACTCCGAGGACAGGCGGGAGCTTAAATTCCTTTTCAAATAAAAAAATCTTTACAAAAAATATGAATTTAATCAATAATAATAAAAAATTTTGGAATTTAATTAAGAAAGACATTTTTTCTTCTACGTGATTTCCTTATGGCTGATAAACTCGGTGAAATACTGCTAGACAACAAGCTTCTTACAACAGAACAGCTGGAAAAGGCCCTTGATGAACAAAAAAAGAGCGGGGGTCGGCTTGGAACCATACTCATCAAACAGGGGGTTGTCGAGGACAATGATCTGCTACAGTTTTTAAGTCAGCAGCACGGGGTCCCTTCCATCAAGCTTTCAGAGTTTGAAATTAACCAGGATGTTTTAAAAATTATTCCCGCGGATGTGGCATCGAAATATCAGATGATGCCCCTGTCGGTAAAGGACTCAACCCTGCTTGTTGCAATGATAGACCCGTCTAATATTTTTGCTCTTGATGATATTAAGTTTCTTACCGGATACCGCGTGGAACCCCTGATTGCCTCTGAAAATGATATTGTGCAGGCAATAGATACTCACTACGGCACAGCAACGGGCCTTGACAACCTTCTGGAGGGCTTTGATACCGATGGTGTGGAATATGTTGACGATGAAGAAGATGCGGACCTCAGCACCCTGAAGGAGGAGAGTGAAGATGCACCGGTTGTAAAACTGGTAAATGCCGTGCTCACCGATGCCATAGCAAAAGGATGCAGTGATATTCATATTGAGCCGTATGAAAAAAGCTTCAGGGTCCGGTTCAGGATTGACGGCAGCCTCTATGAAATAATGAGGCCGCCCATGAGAATGAAAAATGCCATCACCTCAAGATTGAAGATCATGTCGAATCTGGATATCGCAGAGCGGCGTCTTCCCCAGGACGGCAGAATAAAGCTGAAGCTGGGAAAGGGAAGGGAGATGGATTACCGCGTTTCCGTTCTGCCCACGCTGTTTGGTGAGAAAATTGTGCTCAGGCTGCTTGACAAGTCGAACCTTCAGCTCGATATGACCAAACTCGGCTTTGATACGGGGCAGATCCAGGATTTTCAGGAGGCCATTCACAAACCCTTCGGCATGGTCCTTGTTACCGGTCCAACGGGCAGCGGAAAGACCACAACCCTTTATTCTGCGCTTGCGGACCTTAATAAGACAACGGAAAACATCTCAACGGCAGAGGACCCGGTTGAGTTTAACCTGGAGGGCATCAATCAGGTTCAAATGCATGAGGACATCGGTCTTACCTTTGCGGCTGCGCTGCGCTCTTTTTTGCGCCAGGACCCCGATGTCATCCTGGTCGGTGAGATCAGGGATTTTGAGACGGCCGAAATAGGCATTAAGGCTGCCCTGACCGGCCACCTTGTTCTCAGCACGCTGCATACCAATGATGCTCCGAGCACGGTAAACAGGCTCCTTAATATGGGCATTGAGCCGTTTCTGGTTTCTTCTTCGGTTAACCTGATTCTCGCACAGCGCCTTGCCCGTAAAATATGTTCCGCCTGTAAGGAGCCGGTGGATATCCCGGCAAGCATGCTGGACAAGCTCGGGGTCAAACCCGAGCAGTACGAGAACGCCACATTCTACCACGGCAGGGGCTGTGATGCCTGTAACGGAACCGGATCAAAGGGACGGATAGCCCTCTATGAGGTTATGCCCATATCCGAAGCGTTAAAAGAGCTTATTCTTCAGGGAGCATCTTCAATAGAAATAAAAAGAGAGGCGATAAACCAGGGTATGAGCAGCCTGCGCTTGAGCGGTATTGATAAAATGCTGCAAGGCATGATCACCTATGAGGAAGTTCTCAAGACAACCGTGCGGGATGAAGATTAGCCTTTGCAGAGAGTGTTCTTTTATATACAATAACAGGAAGACATAACCAACAGTAGAAAGGACATAAAAATGCCTGTTTTTATATGGGAAGGCAAAAATGCCCAGGGCGCCGTACAAAAAGGTGAAACCGATGCACCTGATGAGGCAATACTCAGGCAGATGCTCAAACGCCAGAACATACGGCCGTCAAAAATCAAAAAGAAGCCGAAGGATCTTTTTGAAAACGTGGCATTTATGCAGCCCTCGGTAAAAACCAAGGATATCATCCTTTTTACCCGGCAGTTCTCAACCATGATTGATTCGGGGCTTCCCCTGATCCAGGGGCTTGAGATTCTCGCCAGCCAGGAAGAGAACCCCACGTTTAAAAAAGTCCTGAACCAGGTTAAGGCCGATGTTGAGGGTGGAGCATCGTTTGCGGATTCCCTGAAAAAGCACCCACAGGTGTTTGACAACCTTTACTGCAACCTGGTTGCCGCAGGGGAACTGGGAGGAATACTGGATACCATTCTTCAGCGCCTTGCCGCCTATATAGAAAAGAATGCAAAGCTGGTAAGCAAGGTGAAGGGGGCAATGGTCTATCCCTCGGTCATCATGGTCATTGCTATTGTTGTTATCATTGTCATGCTGGTGTTTGTTATTCCTGTTTTTGCCGAGATGTTTTCAAGCTTCGGCGGCGAGCTGCCGGGGCTGACCGCCGGGGTTGTGGGTATGAGTAATTTCTTGCGGGGAAACTGGTATTACCTGCTGGCCGGCGGCGGGGCATTTTTCTATCTGTTCAAGAAGTTTAAATCAACGGACAAGGGAGAGTATCTTATTGACAAGTATCTGCTCAAGGCACCGGTTGTGGGAGACCTGCTGCGCAAAGTTGCGGTTGCAAAATTTACCCGGACGCTGGGAACCATGATATCAAGCGGTGTGCCCATTCTTGACGGTATGGATGTTGTTGCCAAGACGGCAGGCAACAGGGTGGTTGAAGACGCTATTGTGGCAACCAGAAACAGTGTGAGCGAAGGAAAAAACATTGCCGATCCTCTCATGGAGAGCGGCGTGTTTCCGCCCATGGTGTGTCAGATGGTGGCCGTTGGTGAATCAACCGGTGCCCTCGATGCCATGCTGGGAAAGATCGCCGATTTTTACGAGGAAGAGGTAGACGCCGCCGTAGACGCCCTGACGGCACTGATTGAACCGTTCATGATGGTTTTTCTCGGGGGCAGTGTGGGTACCATGCTCGCAGCCATGTATCTGCCTATCTTTAAAATTGCAGGAGCAATAGAATAGCATAGAAAGCAGGTTTTTTCGTGATACAGCTCAGGTTTGGTATGCTGTGTGCGCTTTTCTCGGTTGTTTTGTTTTCGTGCACGCAAAAAGAAGATGCTGAAAACGTCCCTCCTCCCGGCGGGCCCTATCCCGCCATTCTTGTGGCCCAGGCACAGTTTAACTATGTAGAAAAAAACGGCAAGCGGGTGCCCGTGCCCGGGCCTGCCGTTCTCACGATAAAGCAGAAGATACCTGCAGGGTGGCACGATACGGTCCTGGAGGACCCCCAGAGCAATGTGTTTCATAAAGCTGTTATTTTTGAAGGAAAGATACTGACCGTGGGAGCCATGAAAGCGGCACTCAAGCTGTGGCAGTTCACGGACGGGTCGTGGCAGCAGCAGGTGCTGTGGGACCCTGTTTTCGGCGGAACATGGGACAGGCTCAGGGATGTTGAAATAGGGGATGTTACGGGTGACGGCAAGGCGGACCTGTTGATTGCCACCCATGACCAGGGAGTTGTGGCTGTCGCCGTGCAGCAAAACCGGGGATGGGACATTCAGGAGCTGAGCCGAGAACCGGGAATTTTTGTCCATGAAATTGAAGCAGGCGATGTGGACGGGGACGGGATAAAGGAGTTTTTTGCGACCCCGAGCCAGCCAAACAAGGCAAAGGGCGGCCCGCAGCCGGGAAGCGTTGTGATGTATACATGGAACGGCAAAGGTTTTGAGCGCACGGTTGTCGACCGATTCGAAAAAACCCACGCCAAGGAAATCCTGGTGGCCTCGGTGGGTCACCAAAGCCCGCCACGGCTTTTCAGTGTCATCGAGGCAGAAACCAAAAGAGAGCAGGGCAGGCTTGTTTCGGTGACGCCGGTAAAAATCAAGATGTATTCTTTTAAGAACAAAAAAGCAGCGGGCCGTGTAATTGCCACGCTTGATGATCTGCAGTGCCGCTTTTTAACAGCCGGTGATGTAGACGGCGACGGGGCCACAGAGCTTGTTGCCGCTGCCATGAAATCAGGCATCTGGATGATCAAACAAGAAGGGACGGCGTGGAAAGCCACATCCATTGATGCTGATTCGTCGGGATATGAGCACGCCTGCTGCATTGATGATCTTGACGGCGACGGGACACGGGAAATCTATGTTGCATCCGATGACCAGCAGGAGTTGCGCGTCTACCGGTGGAACGGCACCGGTTTTTCCAAGACGGTTCTTTCCCCCATTCACCGCGACCGGATCACCTGGAACCTGACAACGGGATCATTTTAATCCGCGCGGAGGCGTATGGGGGTTGTTCCTCCTTTCCTCTGTGCGGGTACCGTCAGCCAGTTCACCATACTCCCCGCAGTGCGGTCTAAGGCAACAAAAACTCTTTGCCGCCTCCCCCAAAAGGCCCCGTGTGAACAGGTTCGGGTTTGATCCCGGGGCAGCTCTTTTCTTACCGGAACCCGAAACAGCTGCCAGCAATAAGATACAAAACATGCCACTCATAAAAGACAAGCTGTTCTATAAGATCAAAAGGCTGACGGGCAGAGCAATCGGTGACTTCAACCTCATCGAAGACGGTGACCATATTGCCGTTGCCGTTTCGGGCGGCAAGGACTCCTATACGCTGTTTCACATGCTTGAAATCCTTCGCAGACGAGCTCCTGTCTCCTTCCGTCTCACGCTCATAAACATTGATCCCGGCTATCCGGGGTATCGCAAGGAGCTCATTGAAGAATACGCCCGGGCACACGGTTTTTCCTGCCGCATGGTGTGCACGAACTGTGCCGCTATTATAGAGCAAAAGCGTACCCCGGGATCTTCCCACTGCTCGTTTTGTGCGCGGCTGCGGCGGGGTGTGCTGTACACCCAGGCCGAAAAGGAGGGATGCAACAAAATAGCCCTGGGCCACCATCTTGACGATTTTATCGAGACCCTGCTTTTAAACCAGTTTTATACCGGCACCCTGGCCGCAATGAGCCCCAAGCTCCTGGCCGACAATAAGCAGCATACCGTCATCAGGCCCCTGGTATATGTGGAGGAGGCGGATATTGCATGTTTTTCCTCCCGAAACCATTTTCCTGTTATCGGATGTTCATGCCCGATGTGCGGTGAGGAGGACCTTCAGCGCACGCGCATCAAAGCACTCCTGGGGCAGCTCTCGCGGGAAAATCCCGGAATAAAACAGAGCCTCATCAGTGCGCTGGGCCGGGTGGAGCCACGGCACCTTATGGACAAACGGCTGAAGACCTTTTAACCCGGTCAAATATAATACATGTAATTGTCCCGGTCGGTCTTTTCGTCCTTTTCCTTATACACCAGCTTGGGCGGCTGGTGGGTTATGGTTGTATTGGGAGGGACCGATTCCAGAAGCCAGACATTACCGCCGATGACAGAATTTTTTCCCACAACCGTATCGCCGCCAAGGATCGTTGCACCGGCATAAATGATCACGTTATCCTCAATGGTTGGATGACGCTTTCCCCCTTTCAGTACCCTTCCCCGGCTGTCGCGCTTAAAGCTGAGGGCTCCCAGCGTGACGCCCTGATACATGCACACGTTATCGCCGATTTGGGTTGTTTCCCCGATCACGACACCGGTTCCGTGGTCGATAAAAAAACTGTCTCCTATGTGGGCGCCGGGATGGATGTCTATACCCGTTGAGCGGTGGGCATATTCGGTCATGATCCGGGGAACAAGGGGGATGTCAAGATGATACAGCTCGTGGGCCACACGGTAAATAGCTATGGCGAACAGCCCCGGATAGCTGATAATGATTTCATCAAAACTTTTGGCAGCGGGATCACCATCATATGCCGCGGCAACATCTCCGTTTAATTTTTCTCTGACAAAGGGAACACGTGAAAGAAAACAAAGGGTTTTCTTAACCGCTTCAGAAATAGACACGCTTTGATCCGACAGGGTTTTCAGGCTTTTTGCTATTTCCCGTGAAAGGCCGTGATAGATTGAAACGATCTTTTCCCATATGTACAGATTGATCTCATCACGGCTGATTTCCTGTTTTTCATAATAGCCGGGGAAAACAACATTTATAATGTCATCTGTAATTTCCTCAACCGCTTCACGGGCCGGGAGATTGGGGCCTTCGATATGGTTTATGCCCCGGTCGGCCTGGTAGCTGGTAAGGATCTGCTGAATTATTGGTGCAAGTTTAGTGTCCTGCATTGAGTTCTTCCCTGCCGAATGGGGAAATTTCCCGAAGCTTTTTTTCTATGTCCAGCATATGCTCTATGATATAGCTTATGTCCTTTTCCGTATTGTACCGGCTCAGGCTGAACCGGACCGAACCGTGAACCCGGGTAAAGGGCACGCCCATTGCCCGCAGCACGTGGGAGGGCTCAAGAGAGCCTGATGTGCATGCGGAGCCCGAAGATGCAGCAATGCCTTCTTCACTCAACAGGATAAGAATAGATTCACCCTCAATATATTTAAAGCTTATGTTGGTAGTGTTGGGCAGGCGGTTTTCCTGATCTCCGTTAACGGACGCATCGATGGCTTTGTCAAGAAGCTCTCTTTCCAGCCGATCCCGAAGCGCTTTAACCGCAGCGATTTCTCCCCCAATCTTTTCAGCTGCCAGTTCACAGGCTTTGCCGAGCCCGACAATGTAGGGTACGTTCTCCGTTCCTGCCCGGCGACCGCCCTCCTGGTGTCCTCCCATTATAAAGGGGACAAACAGGGTTCCTTTTCTGAGGTACAGCACCCCGATTCCCTTGGGAGCATGAAGCTTGTGCCCGGACAGGGAAAGCAGATCCACCGGGACCCTTTGCATGTCAATGGGAATTTTTCCTGCCGCCTGAACGGCATCACAGTGGAACAGCGCTCCGGCGCTCTTAACCATACGGGCAATTTTTTCAATGGGAAAGATTACGCCGGTTTCATTGTTGGCCCACATGATGGTGACCAGGGCCGTGTCAGGGTCCAGTTTTTCCTTCAGCTCATCCAGATCAATACGACCTGCCTTGTCAACGGACAACTCAGTCACGCGATAGCCGTTTTTGCCCAGGTGCTGACACACATTTTTTACCGCCGGGTGTTCGACCCGGGAGGTAATGATGTGCCTTTTTTCCGGGTGGGCTGCAAGCACCCCCCTGATTGCCGCATTGTCGCTTTCCGTTCCGCAGGAGGTAAAGAGCACCTCAGAGGGATCGGCATTGATAAGGGCGGCAACCTTTTCCCGCGCGCGGTCCACGTACTTCTTAACCTGGCCGCCGAACAGATGCATGCTTGAGGGGTTCCCATACAGCTCTCTTAAAAAGGGCTCCATTTCCTCCACGACCTCGGGAGCAATCATGGTGGTTGCGTTATTGTCTACATAAACGTTTCTTGTGGTCACGGCTTTACCTCCTCAAGATAAAGATCTTCATGGACGAATTCTTTCAGCTTGGGCTCGATATATTTCTTCAGGGTGAATTTTGAACTTGAGCAGGAAGAACACATCCCCCGCAAAGAGACCACAACCTTGTCGCCCGCAATGTCGATTAATTCGATATCCCCGCCGTCCGCCTTGAGCATAGGCCTGATTTCCTTCTCAAAAATTTCTTCAATCATTTTCATTTTCTGAATATTGGTAAGTCTCTTTTCCCTCTGTGCCGCCGGCTTTTTTTGCTCCTGTGCACCGGAAACGCTTGCCAAAAGCTCCCTGATTTTATCGTGGCAGGACATGCAGCCGCCGCCCGCCTTTGTATAGTTTGTTATATCCTCTACCGTGCTTAGGTTGTTTTCCCGGGCAACGCGAATGATTTCCTCATCGGAAACCCCGAAGCATTCGCACACAATATGTTTCTTCTTTTCCTCCAACAACTCGGGTGCAACGCCGCGGTAACTGTTGAGGGCAGCCTCCATTGCCTCTTGCCCCATTACCGAGCAGTGCATTTTTTCCGGGGGGAGCCCGCCAAGGTAATCAACGATATCTTTATTGGTTATTTTTGCCGCATCTTCCAGCTTTATGCCCAGTATCATTTCGGTAAGGGCCGAGGCCGATGCTACAGCACTGCCGCAGCCGAAGGTCTGAAACTTTGCATCTGTTATGACACCGTTTTCATCCACCTTGAGCATAAGTTTCATCTGGTCGCCGCATGCAAGGGAGCCGGCCTCACCCACCGCATCAGGCTTATCGATTTGACCGGCATTTCGGGGATGTAAAAAATGATCTTTTACTTTGTCGGTATATTCCCACATGGTGCTTCTCCTATTATGTAAAAGGTTCAGTTGGTCGCTTATCGTCTCCTTCGGGGTTTACCACCCTCGCCCTATCCCGACTTACAGCCGGGAGTCGAGAACAGGCGTTGGTGTTGTTAGGGTTATGTACCCCCCGGAGAAATTTTTTGGTTTTTTCTTGACGTCCCGATACATCGGGGTGTTCGTTCAATTGCGTACCACACCGGGTGCATGATCTCCCCGTACTACCGCAAGAAATCGAGCAGGCCACGGTGCGCAAAATGCGCCATGCGCTTCCCGCCGGCCAGAACGTCCCTTCTGCAGGAGCCCGTTTTGTTATGAAAGCTCCCTGAGCGCCGTCGCATATGTTTCAAGGTCCCGTGCGCTGAAGAGTACGAAAACCACCCGTTCTATCCGTGTATCACCTTGCAGATACTCAATAACCGTCGTCAGGGCAACATGTGAAGCATCCTGTATGGGATAGCCGTATACACCGGTGCTGATTGACGGAAAGGCAACCGTTTTACAGCCATTTTGCTCTGCCTGTATAAGGCTGTTGTGATAGGCGTTGCGCAGAAGCCCGGGCTCCCCTGATTTCCCATTCCGGTAAACAGGCCCCACAGTATGGATCACGTGTTTTGCCGGCAGGTTTCCCCCGGATGTTATAACGGCCCGGCCGGTGGGGCATCCGCCGATCTTTCTGCACTCCGTCATAATTATCGGGCCCCCTGCCCGGTGAATGGCCCCGTCAACACCACCGCCGCCGGCCAGTCTCGCATTGGCGGCATTTACGATCGCATCAACCGACTGTTTTGTAATATCGCCCCGGCACAGTTCAATATGGGAATTATTGACCTGTTTTTCCACAACGGCTCCTTTCACAAAAGGTATAACATAAATTTATATAATTTTACAGTAGTGTCCCAACGTTAATCAAATAAAGTCAACTGGTTACAGCGTTGGTTGTTTTGAACAGGCACATATTTTTTAGAAAAGGCCTCTAAAACGGGCATTTTCTCAAACAACGAGAGGCTCAAAAC